>Ga0180431_10000553_pt1 | contig 53926 bp, 49 predicted proteins | sample SS_ome_11_FD_132459 | JGI IMG/M metagenome (GOLD analysis project Ga0180431, IMG submission 132459) | Hypersaline lake sediment archaeal communities from the Salton Sea, California, USA - SS_1_MS_1 metaG | ecosystem: Environmental > Aquatic > Non-marine Saline and Alkaline > Hypersaline >... | reverse complement strand
TGCTTGCTTCTCCCACTGCTCGTCGCCGACTGCCAGTCAAGTGCTTGCTTCTCCCACTGCTCGTCGCCGACTGCCAGTCAAGTGCTTGCTTCTCCCACTGCTCGTCGCCGACTGCCAGTCAAGAGACTCGTTTTCCCACTTACTGCGCCGATGGCGTGCGCCGACGGTGTGTGTCTCTTACTGCTTATAGGCCTCGGTGAGGAGATAGACGGTGGTGGCCAGCCCCGCGAGCACATTGGTCACCTGGGCAATCTTCTCCCAGTCAATCTCCTTCTTCTCCTCTTTGAAGGGCACCACGATCACGTTTCCCCGCCGTACGTCGGGATCAAACCAGAGTCGCCGAGACGCGACCACCTCCCCGCTGGTCCGGGTAATCCGGACCCTCGTGCGGTCGGCGCGTTCCAAATACCCGCCGCATTTCCGGACATAGTAGTCGGCCGTCTTCCCAGGGACAAACTTGAGGCTCGACGGCCGAAACACGGCTCCCATAACCTGCACCGTCTCGGGAATCTTGGGCACGCGAACACGATCGCCGTCCACCAGAGACAGGTTCTCCCTCTTGCTGCGGTCGACAACGGCCTTCGGAAAATCGACAACGACGCGTCCCTCATCCCTTCGGTCCAGAACCGCCGCCTCCAGAAACGCCTCCTCCGCCGTCCCGCCGGCACGCTGAAATAGGTCCGCAAGAGTCTCGTTCGAGCTCATCAGAGCATAGGTACCCGGGAAGCGCACCTCTCCCTCAATCGTCACGGTGTGGAGGCTGTCCCACTGCGGGATGCGGCGAATAAAAACTTTGTCGCCTGCCTGGAGGAGGTGCTTGGGATTTTCGTCGTCGTTTCCGGAGACCACATCCGTAAGGCGAACGGGGATAACGTCGCTTTTCAGGGGATCGCCCTCGGTGGCGCGGCGGATGCGAGAGATTTCCGCTCGCATGAGATACGCGCTCTCCTTCAGCCCGCCCGCCCTGAAAATGAGATCTCCAAGCGTCATATTGGCCGCAAGAGGATATCGGCCGGGCCTGCGGACTTCGCCGAAGATTTCCACTTCCTCCCGATCCTTGACTTCCCAGATCGAGAAGACCCGGACGAAGTCCTTCGGCATCAAGGCGACGTCGGGCTCCTCGCCTCGAAGGATGGCGCCCAGATCCGGAGACAGGAAGCGGATCTGTTCGTTGGGTTCGGTCCGCTCGACTTCCAGCCTCGGCAAGTAGGCCTCACCCATGAGACCCTCGGCCGCTCCGACAAGGTCGAGGAGCGTCATGTCTTCCTTGAGCTGGTATCTCCCCGGCCTCTTGACGGCCCCTGCGATCCAGACGGCGTTCTCGTAGCCCCCCACCACCGGGAACACGCGCACCTCGTCGCCGTCGGAAAGCTGACCCTCGGCGGACAGGTAGTCGACGTCCAGCACAACGTGCTTTTCGTTGTTGAGGATCCGGTCGATCTGCACGCGGCCCAGGTAGCCCGTCGGGAGAACCCCACCGGTCATACGGATCACATCGGCCAGCCCCTCCCCGGGCAGGATTTCGTAGATCGCCGGCCGCCGGACTTCACCGAGAAGCGCCACGCGGCTTCCGACGGGCGGGACAAAAATCGTGTCGTCGTTTTCAAGTCGAAGATCATGGGTGCGATCCCCCTCCAGCAGGTACCGGTAGAGATCCACAACGCCAATAACCTCGTTTTCCCGAAGGAGGCGAATCTGCCTGAGCGATCCGAATTCCGTCGGCCCCCCTGCCCAGTACAGCGCCGTGAACACCGTGGACAACGAACTCACCGTGTACGCACCGGGCTGGGTAACTTCACCCACGACATAGACTTGAAGCGTCCGCAGCTGCCCGACGGTGACATGGATCTTGATTCCCGGATAGAACTTCTCGAAGAGATGAGTCAGCTCCGCACGAGCGTCCCCCAGCGTTCGGCCCGAGAGGTAGACGATGCCCATCTCCGGGATCACGATGTGACCCTCGGGATTGATGACTCGCGAGTAGCTGAGCTCCGTCGGTCCCCAGGCGTTGATGACGACAGTGTCGTCCGGGCCGAGCAGATAGTCCGAACCCACCGGCGCCCGCGTGGGAGGCGCGAAGGAGCTCGGGCCTTGCGAGAACAGCCGATACCCGAAAGGTCGGGGTTCCGGCGGCGCGGGGACGACCCCCTCCGTTTCCACCTCCACGTCCTCCGACGGCTCCTCCCCTTCCTCCGGTTCGCCCGTTTCCCCCACCCCTCGCAGTCCCGGAGCCGCCTCATCCCACTCCTGCGTCCGGCGCTGCCGCTCACCGGTTAAGAGCAACTGGTTTTCGGGGTGAAGCCGGAGGATCTCCTCCACTTCCCGGGGCGAGAATCCCTGCTCGAGCAGCAGGCTTCGAGTCTGATCGGCGGAGAGATCGGACTTGAGAAGCTCCACCTTCTGATCATCGCTAAGAAGGCTCGCTCGCTGTTGGACCTTGGCTTTGGCGGTTTCCTGGGCGCAGAGCGGCCAGGCCCACGCCAGGGCCAGGAAAAGTACGACGAGACCCCGCTTGGAAAGCACCGTCGGACTACGGGGCGATTGTCCCAGGTGAATCATCCCCTCCCCCTTTGAAGGGTCGACGAGGCGTTGCTCACGCGCGCACCGTCCCGGAAGCGATACCAGCCTCCATCTTATGCGACCCAATCGACGGGTGTCAAGCCTCCGCCCGAATCACCGGGCGACGCGAAAACGCTCGAATCCCACGCGGCAGCGAACGACGGCCGTCCATTCGTTCCTGTCCCGCCCCGCCTCATGCTCGATGTTCTCCACGCGCGCCCATCCGACCTCTCCGAAGAACCACCGGTTGGCCCGAGGGAAGACCTCGAGCCCAAGCGTCAGAGTGGTGCGGACCTCCACACTCCCGGAGGGGAAGCGGCCGGAGAAGGGCACCACGGAGGAGCGCTCGTCCTCAATTCGGCCTTCGCCCCTTCGCACGCGGCCCAAGTCCATCTGCAGTCGAGCCCACCCGGTAACGGGACGAATGACGCGGGCCCACAGTCCGTCGGCATCGGGTCCCAGCGGATGACCCATGCAAACGCCGTGGCCGAGGTACCGGTTCCACGGCTTGTTCTGTCCATAGGTCCAGCGGTTGATCCGCGCATATTCGAACCCCAGGACGGTTCCCCCGAGCCACGCGAGCACCGGCGGATCCGCCAACTCCCCTCCCACCACGTAGCCGATCTCGTTGGGCTCGGCCTCCGTTTCGTACTGAAGATCATCGATCAGGAGTTCACCGTAGAGCCGTGCCCCTCGCCGGGGCCGCCAGGACACGTCGAACGCCCAGAGGGGGTTATCGTCGCTCCCGGTATTCCACTGCTCCCCGTAGAAGAAGAACAGCGGCATCAGGTACCGGACCTCGGGCAGGCGCCCTTCGCCTCCGTAGACAATGAGCTCGGACACCGAGATCTCGAGCGACGGACTCGCGCGCCAGGCAAGTCGGTGTCCCGAGAGATAGCGGGCGGCCCGAACAGATGAGTCCCCATAGGGCCCGACGTAATCGTCAAGAACTGCGGCGAAGGCCGTGCCGTGGAAACGGGCAACGCAGAGTTCCGCCTTCACCATATCCAGGGGAGGCGCACCGGCAGAGAAGATCAGACCGCCTCGAAAGCCAGGGCCCCAGTCCATTCGCTCGCGGCCAAAGAGAAGCCTCCAATGAGCCGAACGCCGGAGCAGGTAGGCCGCATCGGTGACCCCCGTAAGATCTTCCTTCCAGGCCCGGGCTACGATCGCCGGATCCTCTCCCGCTCGGGTGTCGATCCAGGAACGGTGGTACAGGGTCGTGCGGGATCCGAGTCTGAGGGCCGCCTCGGCGATGCACTGGCCCCGCCATTCATCCTCTCCTTCGCCGTCCGTGACGAGACGCCCGTCTCCCCACAGGCCCGCCGCCACGACGTCCGGCGACCGACGCACTCTGAGCTCCACCTCCAGTTCCCGGTTCAGAGCCTCAAGAAGCCGCCTTTCATACTGCGTCGGATGGATCTTACCCGAGGCCATGTCGCGTGCGAGAACATCCAGAGCGGCGGCAATGTCCGCCAACGAGGCGGGACGTTCGTGTCCGAATTCCGTCAGACGGAATCCTCTGAGATCCAATTCCCGAACTAGCGAGTACGTCCAGGAATCGACGGTCAGGTTTTCATCGACCAAGGCACACGCATTCGAGGCCGTCAGAAGGACGAGAAAGAGGATGACGTGCGGGCGGATGAATGGAGAACAGACCGACGCAGGGTTCTTCAATCGACCGCTTCCTCCTCCGCAGAGCCCGGAGCGGAGATCCGCGACGTTTCGAGAGGGGACGGCCGCAGACGAGGACTACTTGGCGCCGGTTCCCAACAGAACGACCCGCGCCGTCTTGAGGATGATGGACAGGTCCCAGATGAGTGATCGATGCCTCAGGTAGTAGAGATCGAACTGGAGTTTCTCAAAGCTCTCCTGCGACGAGGAGGCGTACCCCTGGCAGATCTGGGCCCATCCCGTGATCCCCGGCTTGATCTCGTGGCGCAGGTCGTAGTGGGGCAGGTCCCTCCGCAACTGCTCGACGAAATACGGGCGTTCCGGCCGGGGCCCGACAACGCTCATCTGTCCTCTTAGAACATTCCAGAACTGGGGAAACTCGTCAAATCGGAAACGGCGGAGCTGCCTCCCGATCTTCGTGACCCGACTGTCGTCCGTTTCGGCCCACACCGGGTCGCCGTTCACCTCGGCGTCGGCGATCATGGTCCTGAGCTTGTGAAGCCGGAAGATACGCCCCTTGAACCCCACTCGCTCCTGCGAGAAGAACACGGGACCACGGGAATCCATCTTGATCGCCAACGCGGCCGCCGGGAGAGCCAGCCCAAAACCCGCCAGCGCCACGAGTGACAGCAGTATGTCTCCGATGCGCGTCCAGAAGGCCTGCGCTCGAGACACTCCAAGTTCCTTGGCGCCCATGGGAAACCACGATCTCTCCACGTGCTCGACGGGGACCTTGCCCGTCAGCGCCTCGAACACACTCGGCATGTCCAGCACACGCACGCCCAGGGCCTCACAGGACGTCAGGACCTTCGACAGGCTCGAGGGTCGGGCTCTGCCGTTGATCGCCAGGATAACGGTATCCGCTCGATGGCGACCAATCACATCGGCCAGCTCGTCGCTCCGCCCGAGGATCTGAAGTCCCTCAAAACAACGACCGACTTTGCGGGGGTCGTCGTCAACGAATCCGATCGCCTCGTAGCCGTTCCGGGACTTGATGATCTCCCTGGCAAGGGTCCGCCCGGAGAATCCGGCCCCCACGATGACGGAACGCTTCTTGATGTACGGCCGGGGCTCTGCAATCTTCGTCTGCAACTCAATCCCCCCTCTCCAGGACCGCCGGGCCTCGAAGTCGCCGATCACCCATACGCCTCGACCACTCCGGAGTCCGACCGAGCCAGGAGCACCCACTGACCGGACACTCTATGCCTTGGCAGTCGGCACTGTCAAGGCCAAAATACCGCAATTTTCGGCGCCACTTGCCATGTATCGCCAAGGCCAACTAGGTCTTAGCGTCTTGAGCCGCCCCGCTCTACTGCTCAAAGTACGAGGCAGAAAAAGAAGAAAGTGTTGAGGGAATGGGTTGCCTCTGTCTGGCCCCTGCGTACGGATTCTCACCACAGGTGGGAAGAACGGCGCGTCCCTGGCGAATCGTCTGAGACTCTCCACCGCACCCGGGAGAGACTCTACCAGAAACGTTTTTTGTTTACATCGCCAAAACACACGGCGAGGCCAGCGCGGCCAAAGCCCTCTTGAATGCCGCGCCGGACCCGTGGTACATTGGCTCTCGAGCGCCGCCGGCTCACCGCTGAGGGGTTGCCCGGTCTCGATCGTCGGCGGGAAAGAAAGGCAGCCCCACCGATGTCCCATCATTCGAGGACCCCCATGGGCGTCACCCGTGGCGTTTCCCAGACACTTCGTTCCCGCCAGCTCCTCGGGATTCTTGTGGCGCTGGTCGCAGGCCTCGCGACGGTTCTGTTCCTCGTCTACCCCAGAGAACTGGCACTGGGCGGCCTTGTGACGCTGGGTATTGTCCTGGCGCTCTACCTCATGGCGAATCCCGAGCGTACCTACCTGGCCATGGTGTTCTGTCTTCCGATCATGGGCGTGGGCCGCATCGAAGTCGGAGTCACCATCACGCTGAGCAAACTCCTGGCCGCACTCCTCATTCTCCAACTGATCCTCATGCGCCTGCAGGGGCGACACAGGATTCACATCCCCCGGAGCGAACACGACAGGCTCTTGGTCGCGTTCTGGATCTATGCCCTGGTCCTATCCCTGGTTTCGCTGTTCACGCTCGACCGGGTCACGGAGTTCAGAGAATTCCATCTGCGAGGTCCGTATTTGCGTTTCGTGAGCCAGCTCCTTGTGCTGTTCTTGATGGCGGCGATCTACTTCGGCACGCGAGCCGTCGTTCGGGATCGGCGCATGGTGCGGCGAACGCTGAACACCGTCCTTGCATCCTTCTTGACACTCGGCATCTACGGCATCTATCAATTCGTCGGTTACCGGTTCGGCTGGCCGTTCACGGACATCCGGCAGGGAACCACGGCGTATTCACGCGTCGGTCAGTTCCTCCAGATGACGCGAATCAGCAGCCTGGCGGGGGAACCCAAAACGCTGGCCTTGACCATGCTTCCGCTGATCATCTTGCTCCTGAGTCTCCGTGCATCGCGAAGCTCCTGGTGGGGCAGGGGCAGGGCCCGCTTCGTGGTGATCGTTCTTCTGATTGCGGTCTTTCTCGGCACGTTCTCCCGCGCCGGATTGATTCTCCTTCCCTTCTGCATCGTCGTTCTTCCTCTCCTGCGCGGTCGAAGGGGTACCGCAAGGCTGTGGACAACGGTGGCGCTATGCATCGTCGTGATCGCCGCAGGGGGGTATGTCGGGACCCGGATCCTGGGCTTCAGCCTCTACGATGTCTTCAGCGTCCGAATCGCCGAGACCGCCGTTGAACGGTTTCAGCAAACCAACGAGTTTCCCAAGCTGGTAGGGGCTTGGCGAACGATCACCAGTCATCCCATTGTGGGCGTCGGACTTGGAAATGCCACGTTCTATATGAAGCGGGTGATGGCGGAGATGGGCTGGACGGACACGCTCCCCGTGGAAAACCCGCCGAACCAATTCCTGGCCCTCTGGGCGGAAACCGGAATCATCGGGCTTGGCCTCTTCATGGCATTTGTGATCGGTGGACTGTTGCGTGTACGACGAGGCGTACGGGCGATGGCGGAATCGGAGGAGAAGGACATCGCGCTGGGGCTGTTCGCCGCCGCTTTCGCCATGGTCTCCGTCTACGCCTACATGACCTGGCTTTCGGAGCCGTTCCTCTGGTTCTGGCTTGGATTGGCGCACGCGGCGGTGGATGTACGAGACGCGCGGCGGCTTGACCCGCCGGTGCCAATCTAGTGTCGTGACCCAGAAGGGTCTTGCCATCTCGGCGGCCCTCGTGGTCCCTGGCTTCGTTGCTCCTCCTTGACGTATCGCATGGATACGCCATCGTCGTCGCGCCTTGCCAGGAACCGCGATGACTCACCGAGCCTACCCATCTACTTCCGGGTCACGACACTAGCCGTCCGGAGCGGCCTTCCTTCCACCCCGAGGCGCGCCCCATCGAAACACGGCGTGTTCCACCAGGAACCGCAACCCGCCTCGGATCGAATCGGCGAGGGGAAGTCTCAGGAAAGCCTTCGCCAGAACGTCTCCGTGATTGTACCGATACGGCGGAACACGCTCGGCCGAGAGAAACACCTCGAGCCAACTCCGCCGTACTCGGCCGGGGCGGCATTTCTCCAGCACCCAATCGGGGACGGGACTCTCGAGAATGCCTTTCGCGGCGGACAGGGAGAAGAACAGAGCAACCGAGCATCCCCACTCCCGGGCTCGCTCGAGCACGATCGGCCAGTCGGGCTTCCACTGCATCAGGATCTCGTGGATGTCGACCAGATCTCTGAGGTCGGTCTGATAGCGGTCCTTCGCGAGGATCAGGCAACTGTGGAGAAGACTGTCCTCGGGGGAAAGCACCGGGTCCTGAGCGCCGGAACGGTCCCAGATCGCCGCGTAATCGATCGGGTAGAGCCACGGGTGGTAGAACACGGAGTGCATGTCCACGCACAGGTTCCCGCCCTCCGTCCGAAGGGCAAGCACTCTTTTCCGATAATGACGCGCATGGAGGAGGCTTCGGGTCCCCTCCTCCTCGGCGAACCCGAGATCTTCCTTCAGGGCCACGCACGCAGGCGCCAGGTCTTCGTCGGGAAGAAGAAGGTCAATGTCCATCATCGGCCGGAGTCCGGCATTCGGGTACAACCGGCGCGCAAAGTCGAATCCCTTGATGGGAATCACCCGGAAACCCCGAGTGCGAATAGCGCCGATCACCTCTTCTCCCCCGCGCACCAGATGGGAGCTCCACCGTCGCCACCGCTCGGACTCCAACCAGATTTCCTTCTTCACGTCCGTGGAAATGCCTGGTGTGTCGCCCATGCGCGTCAGCGTGAAGTCCACGAGGGGGGCCGTTCGCAGGTTCCGCGCCGAGAGGAGAGCGGCGTCCCCGTCGAACCGGGCGGCCGCCATCCTGTCTCGCAGGACATCGATTTGAGATGCGTCAAGAGAACATCTCGAGAGAAGCGCGACGAACCGGAGATGGCGTTGAGAGGCTTCTCGCAATCCCCCGTTCCGGGGAAGATCTTCTATGTGCTGGGAGGGGTCCACGAGCTGCTCTCTGGATAGGTCGTCTCGTAGACCCGCTGGTGGATTCGGGCCTCGAGACAATGGAAACTGGACGGCCCGAAAAGGTCCCCGTCTTCCGCCAGCGCCAGCCCCGGGCAGATCACACAGAAGCGGGCGAACTCACATGACGCGCACTCCTTGAGGTCGCGTCGCCGAATGCCGCGGACCAGCTTCATGACCGGCGAATCGTCCCAGATTTCGGCAAACGACTGCTCGCGGACGTTCCCCGCCAGCAGCGGCATCACCGGGCAGGGAAACACGTCTCCGTAAGCGTTGATGGAACAGATGGTCGAACCGGCGCCGCAGGGTGATCCCTGCAACCACGTCTCTCGATTCCACCGATCGTTCATCCGCTTGAGATCCTTGAAGGTCTCCTCGATAAACCGGGTGATCTCCTCCCGGTCGGAGAGTCCAATGCGGTGGGCGACAGGAGCCATCGACCCGTCGTGCTTCGGGAGAATGGCCGTATCCAGAGTCCAGGCGGTATCTAGACTCTCCGCAAGCGCTGCCGTCTCGCGGAATCGGCGAACATTCTCCGCCAGCAACATGATGCTGGTCTTGACTCGTGTTCCGACCTCTCTCATTCGGCGGATACGCCGCACGGTCTGTTCGAAGGAACCGGGGACCTGCGTCACACGATCATGCAGATCGGCCGTGTCGCCATAGAGACTGACGGCCACTTCGCCTACATTCAGATCGGGAAATCGCGGAATCAGGGTGTCCGGAATCAGGGTGGCGTTGGTCATGAGTCGCAGAGAGAACTTCAGGCGATGCGCCTCTTCCATGATCTCGGGCAGATCATTCCGGAGGAATATCTCGCCACCACTCAAGGCAAGATACAGGCAGCCCTTCCCGGCGAGCTCGTCGAGAAGGCCCCGGATCTCGTCAAGATCCAGCTCCCGGCGATCCTCCGGGACGATGCAGCAGTGGATGCACCTCAGGTTACAGGCGTTCGTGAGATCCAGCTTCACCCTTGCGGGCACGCCGCCACGCCTGGCCCGCACGAGGAGTGCGTCCAGGGGAGACCGTTTCTCGCTCACCGGACGGATTCTCCGTTCTACTTGGCCGGGTCATCGAGCGAGACAATCCGGCGCTCGACCAGATCCTGAACCAGCGCCAGGATGTCTTTCTCGGCTGTCTCCCGCTCGACATCATACTCTTCGACAATCTTCCCGACGATATCGCCGACCGTCAACCCCTCTCCTCCCAGCTCCCAGACCCGGGTCGCCACGGAGGTCAGGTTATGAATCTGATTGTCGTGCGGGGTAATGATGAACGCTTCACCATCGATCACGCGGGAGGCGGCGTCCGGGTTGAGAACGATGATCTGCTGCAGAACCTCAGTCACGCTCGATACACCTCCAGAACTCAGGATTCTTCGCGAAAACCAGCTCGGCGACCGGTACCTCCCGAACGAACTTGGAACACGTGTCGAGAACCCGGTTCCGGGACTCGACATCTTCGAGCGGGAAACATACACTCCTCATCAGATATGTTAACGCATGTCGAGACGTCACGGGGTTAATCTGCGGGGATCCTTTCGCGAGAAGGAACATCCCCTTCAAGGGCGTCGGCTCGGGAATCATGGAGAGAGCATACAAACGGGCCCACAGGGGAAACCCGAAGACCTGGTACTCGCCGTTTTCTTTCCGAACGACGGCGTTCTCCTCCGCGAGACAGCGCTTGCCGGGTGAGTTCTCCACGATCGTGCTCTTGCCGGCTCCCGAGCGTCCCGGAAACAGATACCCACCCGAATTCCCCGCAATGGCCGCCGCGTGAGTCAGAAACCCCTGCCCGCGGATCGGGAGAATCGTGCACAACGCGATTCTCAGTACCGTGGCCACTTGAAAATAGCGGATCACCCTCGCGTCAACCCGGTCCAATCCGGGTGATATGCGAATCCAGTGGGAGGGCCCCGAGACCACGTAGCCGTCCTCCGAGCGCACCATCCGGAATTTCTTCCAGCCCGGAGCCGGTGGATCCATCAGCGTGTGATCGAACTCGATGGAAACGTCAAGGGTAGGTTCACCGCCCACAACGAAGGGCGCCACATCATGGGCAAGCGCGCGAATCGCGGCCGGGTTGTTGGCGCAGGTGACCCGGCACCGTTCCCCGCTCAATGATAGAATCACCGACGGATGCTCAGTCACGTCATTTCACTCCCCCGCTCCCGACGGAGAAGAACCATCGTCCTTGCGGGAGGGAATCCCGATCCACCGAAACAAGCCAGTGAGCTTGGCCAGGATCTTGGCCGCGGCAAGACGAGTGAGGACGGCGAAGGCGACCCGGAGCCGCTTCGTCCGTGACCATTGCCAGACGTGGTGAGGAACGGGCTCCGGCCGATCATCGAAGACCTCCACCACCCGCCCCAGGATCGCCTCTGCCTTCAGGCGGCGCGCGCTCGGGCACGCGTCCCCCCGTTCGACCAGAACGCTCCAGCGTCCCAGAAAGATACACACAACGATCCGGTGGACAAACAGTTTGGATCCGTGAAAGAAAACCGCCACATCTCCTGCCTTGAGACGTGTCGGTATCACGGGCTGGACTGACACACTCCATCCGGGAAGCAAGGTCGGGACCATGCTCCGACCCCTCACGGCCAGCCTTCCTCCCTGCCCGGTCTCTAGGATTTCACACCACGCCTCGGCGAGATCTGCATGACGCCGAGGCACGTGAACACCCTCACTACCGTCCGCGCCATTCACGGACTTGGCGCTACGCCGAAAGGACCGGCTCACCCGCCCGCCCCCGGCATGTCGGTTGACGGATCGCAGCGAGACTCTACTAACTCTCGGACGTGGAACAAATCACGAACAGCGTGCACCCTCCTGCCTCGACCTCGAAAGCCTCACTCGAGACAACCTGAGGCTTCTCATACGGCTTCTTCTCAAGTCTGCTTGCCTTCGCATCCATACCCATCAACCTCCGGTGCATTGAAACCCCAAATCGATTTGGCGTCAGGACCTTCGCAGAGACTACGCACGAACTTTTGCGCAAAACTCCACAACTGTCAAGCGAAAAAAGCAACATTCCATCGATTCACCATCCAAAGGCCTCACAGGGCAACCGGCGTTCGGGCGGCGGCCAAAACCCGGACTTCGGCGGCCCCGTGGTCCAGGAGAAGGGCCGCAGCGACCGCCGCCGTTGACCCCGAAGTCAAGACATCGTCAACGAGAACCAGGCGCCTTCCGGATACGCGCTCCGGGTTCTGAATCCCGAAACTGTTCCGGGGATTGCAAATGCGCTCTTGGGGCGGCAGTCCGGTCTGGGATCGCGTGGCGCGCGTCTTGAACAGAACGTCGCCCAGAACCGGGACGCGCGTTCTTCCTGCGACGACCTCTGCAAGAAGCACCACCGGGGGGTACCCCCGTTCCCGGGTTTTCTCCGGTCTCAACGGCACCGGCACAAGACCGTCGGAGGACCGGAATTCGGCATCGGACAGCATCACCCGAGCCATCCAGCATCCCAAGCGGCTCGCCACTTTTCTCCTCCGGCGGTACTTCAAATGATGGATGACGGCGGCGAGGTTCGGGTCCAGGTAGGCCACTGCGCGAGCGCGCACCCGCCCGACGCACCGGGGCCACTGACCGGATCGAAAGTGCACTCCATTCGCCCGGCACCAATCCCGGCCGACATCGACCAGAAGCCGCGCCTCGTTCACCCAGGCAAGCCGGAGCCAGCATCGGTCGCAAAGGACATCATTCTGCAAACCCAGAGGAGAATCGCAGCCTCTGCAGGTTTCGGGATAGAGAATTCCGAGTCCTGCCGCGAGAAGTCGTTCAAGGCGTCCCGTCCTCCCACTCCTTCCTCCCCCCGCGACTGCCGCGATCCATGAACACGATTCTCACCACACCCAGAACGACCAATCCCAGCTCCAGAACCTGGTTGAGAGACAGACGCATGGTCTCCCAGCGAAGAACAATGGCCGTCTCCTCCCAGTAACGACTGAAATCCGTGAAGAACGTGACTCCCCCAAAGAGAACCAAAAAAAGCCAGAACAGGAAACCCTCCCGGCGGCGCCGGCGATCGACCCAGAGCAGCACGGCGAAAACGACCAGCGCCGCCGCCGATGCGTAGAGCTGTGCAGGATGGACGCCCACGTTGCCCAGGGCATGGTTCGCCAGTGATCCGTCGGGGAACCGAACCGCCCATTGGGCGTCGCAGGCGTGACCGAAGCAGCACCCGTTCAGGAAACAACCGATGCGCGCGATGCCGACTCCCAGCGCCAGCGACGGGGCCAGCGTATCGGCCATACGCAGGAAGGGCAGGCGGCGTCTTCGACAGAACCAGATGCTGATCAGCACCGCCGCCAGAGCCCCCCCGTAGACGGTGAGTCCTCCCTCCCAAACCCTGAAGACGTCCCACGCGCTTCCCGCGTACGCACCTCGATGGGTGACGACGTAGAGCACGCGCGATCCTGCGATCGCAGCCAAGACAATCTGGGTACTCAGGTCCATGACGGTATCCGCCGGTATTTCCCTCCCTCTGCCCCGCCGCACACCCAGTACAATTCCGACAACGAACGCCGCCATCAGCATGAAACCGTAGCTGTAGATCTTCAGCGGTCCCAGCTCAACCAACACCCTCAGCATGAAGTCCTCCCGCGACCCCAGCCGCCACCTGTGGGTCGCCCCCTACACGTTGCGCCGGCTCCTCCCGATCGAGAGGAGAATCCCCGCGGAGCCCAGAAAAGCGAGACACGACGATCCCCCGTAGCTCAGCAGGGGAAGCGGCAGTCCCGTGATCGGCAGAAGCCCGACCGTCATCCCGATGTTGACGAACACGTGAAACATCAGGATGGACGTGATCCCGATCGCCGTGAGGCTCGCAAACTTGTCCTTGGCCTCTCTCGCCACTCGAATTCCCCTCCACATCACGATGAGAAACAATCCGAGAATCACCACCGACCCCAGGAATCCGAACTCCTCGCCCGCCACGGAAAAGATGAAGGCCGTGTGCCGCGCCGGGAGGAAATCCAGACCCTTCTGCGTGCCCTCCAGGAATCCTTTTCCCAACCCTCCACCCGAACCGATCGCCACCTTCGATTGAAGAATCTGGTAACCGGATCCAAGCGGGTCCTTTTCGGGACTCACGTACGCCAGGATTCGGCTCTTCTGATAGGGCTCCAGCTTGCCCCAGAGGAAAGGGGTCACGATGCCGATGGCAAAGTTCAAGATCAGTACAACGGCCGCTTCCCCCCCCCGCAATTTCCCGAAGTAGAGGATCGCCAGGATACACAGTACGAAGACAATCCACGAGACCAGTGCCGTTGCGCAGAGCATGCTCACCAACGGCGTCACCAGTAGGACCACATAGATCGGCTCCATGCCCGCCCAGTAGAGCATCGGGAACAGCGTTGCCCCAAACACGATGGCGGTTCCCAGATCCGGTTGGCGGGCCACCAGAATCATCGGAACCGCAACGAGGGCGATCGGGACCAAAACGGAGCGGAATCCCCCGGGCTTCTTCTTGTCCGACAGGTACCGGGCCAGGGCGAAGACGACCACCAGTTTCGAGATCTCCGACGGTTGCACCTGGACCGGACCCAGCCCAATCCACCTCTCGGGTCCCGCGCCTCTGGAGACGGCGAGCATCCCGACCAGAACGATCACTGCGGCTACGTAGCTCACATACGCGAGGACATCGTAGGTCTTGATCGGAATGAATTGCGCAACCATAAGCGCCATCAGGCCCAACCCCACCCACACGAGCTGCCGCTCGACCCACGTACCGGTTCCCCCGCCCGACGTACTGCTGTAGATCAACCCCACGCCGATACCGGCGAGCGCGACGACGGCGAACAGAAGAACCCAGTCAAAATCCCGTGGTTTCATCAACAGACTCACCCATTTCCCGAGCAACGAGGGAAGACTCCCCGCGCTCTCGATCCAAAGCGAAGAAAGCCCTGAGGATCTCGCCGGCAATCGGAGCGGCCACGGCCCCGCCGTGCCCGGCGTTCTCGATGACGACCGCCAGCGCCACCTGCGCTTCCTCCAGAGGAGCAAACGCGATGAACCATGCGTGGTCCTCCCCGTGGGGATTCTGAGCCGTACCTGTCTTTCCTCCAACCTGGACGCCCGGCACGCGCGCGGCCCGGCCGGTTCCTCTTTCGTCCTCCACGACGCCCAACATGGCGTCTCTCAGAATCGCCAGCGTCGCGTCCGAGATATCGACCTGGTGAGAGCGCTCCCGGGCTTCCCTGAGAATCCGGCCGCCCGCCTCCTCCAGTCGAAAGAACAGATGCGGCGTCCAGAATCTCCCCCCGTTCGCCACGGCCGCCGACACCGAGGCCATCTGGACCGGCGTTGCGAGAATCTCGCCCTGGCCGATGGCCAGGTTAAGCATGAGTCCCCGCGTCCATCCCCCGACCCCGTACCTCTCGTCGTACCACTGCGAAGTGGGCACATGCCCGTGCGCTTCGCTCGGAAGATCGATCCCCGTCCGCTCCCCGAATCCGAACCGGGTCATGAAATCAGCGAGTTCATCGACGGCCAGCTGTTGCCCGACCTGGTAGAAGAACACGTCGCACGACTGAACAAACGCGCCCCGAAGATCCAGAGCCCCATGTCCCTCTCTTCTCCAACAGCCGAAGGATCGATCTCCGAACCAGTAGCTCCCGGTGCAGGGCCGGAAGTTCCGGATGTCGTCCAGGCGACCGAGTTCCAGGGCGCTCGCCGCCGTCACGATCTTGAAAGTGGACCCCGGCGGGTACGCGGCGCTCAGCGCCCGGTTCAGAAGAGGCCGGGCCGGATCTTCGGAGAGAGAGCGCCACAGATCCAGATCGATGCCCCCGGCAAACGCGTTCGGATCAAAGGACGGACGACTGACCATCGCCAGAATCTGGCCGTTTCTCGGATCCAGCGCAACGGCAGCCCCGCGCGCTACCCCTTCGAAGGCCTTCTCGACGGCCGCCTGTAGGGCAAGATCCACCGTCAGAAGAAGATTGTGGCCCGGAGCGGGCCGCACCGGGTCTTTCTCCGTCACCGGCCCGACCTCCCGCCCTCGGGCGTCCACGCGGACGAACGTCGCTCCGTCCTTCCCTCGCAGGGCCGATTCCCAGAGCTCTTCGACTCCCGTACGACCCAGATAGTCGCCGGGCCGGTACCCCTGCGATCGCAGCCTCTTCAGTTCCCCTTCGGAGATCTCCCCCTGGTAGCCGAGTAGGTGACACGCCATCACACCGTTGGGATACGACCGGATCGGATCCACCACCACGGCCGTCCCCGGCAGCCAGGTCTTCTGTTCCTCCAGACGGGCCACCGCCTCGAAGGAAATATCTCGACAGATCTTCACCCGGTCGTACCGGTGGCGTTTCGCCTTTTCGACCCCCTCGGCCAGCACACTCTCCGCCACGCCCACCAGGCCGGCCAGCCGCCCGAGATACTCCGCATCTGTGGGCGTCTCGGCATACTCCACCGCCAGTGCGTAGGAAGGTCGGTTGCCGGCCAAGACAAAGCCATGGCGGTCTTGGATCAACCCTCTCGGCGAACGGTCCCGACGAACTCGAATCTGGTTCTCCTCGGCCATCCGTTTGTATTTGGCCCCTCGAACCACCTGCAACTCAAAGACCCGCTCCAACAACACGGCAAACAGCAGAAACACCAGGATCAAGGTCACCCGCGCGCGAAACGTTTTTGCAAACTGTTCCTGTTCAGAGTAACGACGTCCCATGGAACCTCAAGTCCAGTCCGATCGGCCGGAGAACAAAGCGGTAGATCACACACCCGAGCACGGCGGAATACAGCGCCCCGGGGAGCGTGCGCGTGACTAGGACCAGGAAGAACGACCCGGCCCCGTTCAAGACAATCGGGAGAAGGATCAAATCGTGAAGGATCTGGGCGCCCACGATAATGGCCGCCTGTGTGGCCATCGATTCGCGCACGACATGGGGTCCGAGTTTCCCCGTCGAGAAGCCGACGATCGATTTCGCCAGAGCATGGGCACCAAAATGGAAGGGGGACGAAATGCCCTGCAGGATTCCGATCAGGAATCCACCCGTGGTGCCGAGGATGGCCCCGCGCCACAGGGCCAGGTACACCATCAGCAGGATCGAGAGATCCGGCCCGACCCCGAGAATCCGAATGCGGTGGATCAGGGTGAGATGCAGGAGAAGGATCAGGAAAATGAGGAGCGCCAGCCGCAGAAGAACCGCGCCCGTCCTGTTCCAGGATGCCATCGGATGCCTTCCTTCCAGATTCGCGATCGGGAGCCCGGCTCGTCCCGCAGCGCAATGGGAAACGCCCGGGGCGTCGACGCCCGGAATCCCTACTCCCCCCGAGGCGACGACGGGGATTCCGAGTCTCGGGGTGCCGGGTCCCCCGGAGCGCCGGGAGACCCCCCATCGGGCGCCGCGTCTCCCGCGCCGGCCGTTGAGCCCGGGTCGACCGCCATCTGGCCCGTAAGCACGGCCACTTCCTCCAACCGGTCGAAGTCGGCTACCGGCTCCAACGTCACCGTCCGGAACAGATCCCCGATCCTTTCCTCCACACGTTTCACGATCCCGATTCGAAGTCCCTTGGGATACACGCCGCCGAGGCCCGACGAGAGGACCATGTCTCCTTCCATCACGTCCGAGCCGATCGGGACGAGCTGAAGCGCAAGTCCCCCGGGATACCGCCAGCGGACGATACCCCGCACGCGGCTCCGCTGGTCCAACGCGCTCACCGCACACTCGGGAGAACGTAGAGTCATCACCCAGGACGCGCGGGCGGATGCCTGAACGATCTTCCCCACCAACCCGTCCACCGAAACAACGGGATGCCCCTCCTGCACGCCGGACTCGGCACCCTGGTCAATCTCCAGGTTCAAGCCGATGGCGCTCTCGTCCCACCCGATGACCTCCGCCGGGACCATGTCCGCGTACCCGCGTTCCTTGAAACCCAGCATTCGGCGCAATCTTTCATTCTCGGCCTCCGCATCCTGCAGCCGACTGTTTTCCTGTGTGAGCCGAGTCACCATGAGTCGCAGGGCCCGGTTGTCCTCCGCAAGCCCCCTGTAGCGATCCCGAAGCTGGAGCGTTTTCTCCAGGGGATAGAACACCACGGAGCGAACCCGCCGGGCCGACTCCACCTGTTCGGATTCCGCCATGACCATCAGCGCGATCGAGACCACGACGCAGAGTCCCAGCATGATGTACTGACGAAAGCGCCACAATTGAACGGGCATCGCTGACGGATCCTGGCCTGCGTCACGTGCAGGCCGTCGGCATGATGGGCGCACAGCGTGGTTTGCCTGCACCTGTGGACCCAGAGCATGGAGGATGGATCATGGACGCGGCAACGGAGAAGACCGGGATCCTCCGGCAAATCCCTTCCGGGACCGGTGTCTTTGTTCTTCTCGTCTCCATTGCTTCGCAGCTCGGGTGAAGGATGCGCGCCGCCCGAATGGAGCCGCGCGCAAACCCTCGGCTAGTCGTTCTTTCCACGCATCAGAACTTTGTCGTACTGGTCGATGTTGTCCAGGATCTTTCCGGTCCCGAGAACCACGCAAATCAACGGATCTTCCACGACGTTGATGGGGAGCGAGGTCTCTTCTCGCAACAGCTGATCGAGGCCTTGCAGGAGCGAACCGCCCCCCGTCATGACGATTCCGCGATCCACGATGTCCGAGGCCAGCTCGGGCGGCGTCCGCTCCAGAGACACCTTGACGGCCTCCACGATGGCCCCGATCGGTTCCTGGAGCGCCTCTCGGACCTCCGGGGACGTGATCGCCAGGGTCTTGGGAATGCCGTCAATCAGGTCTCGGCCCTTGAGCTCCATCGATTGTTCTTCGTCGGTCGCGTAGCCGGACCCGATCCTCATCTTGATGAGCTCCGCCGTCTGATCCCCGATCAGGAGGTTGTGGTTCTTCTTCACGTGCTGGACGATCGCCTCATCCATCTCGTCCCCGCCCACGCGAATGGAGGTTTCGCAGACGATCCCCGAGAGAGCGATGACCGCGATTTCCGTCGTCCCTCCCCCGATGTCGATCACCATGTTCCCGGTGGGTTTGTCGACCGGGAGACCCACGCCGATGGATGCGGCGATGGGCTCGGCCACCAGGAAGACTTCCCGCGCACCCGCATGTTCCGCCGAATCACGGACGGCACGCTTCTCCACTTCCGTAATTCCCGAAGGTACGCAGATGATGATTCGCGGCCTGACGAGCCGGGCCAGGAAACGGTTCTTCTGAACTCGTTCGATGAACTCGCGCAGCATGATTTCGGTGATTTCGAAATCCGCAATCACGCCGTCTTTGAGAGGTCGAATGGCGACGATCTCTCCCGGCGTGCGGCCCAGCATGGCTTTGGCGTCTTTGCCCACCGCCACCACCTTGCCGGAGGCCTTCTCGACGGCCACGACGGAGGGTTCGTTCAGAACGATGCCGCGGCCCTTGACGTACACGAGCGTGTTGGCCGTACCGAGGTCAATCGCAATATCGTTGGAGACCCAACCCGATAATGATCCTGTTGCCATGTCGTTCCCCTCCTGCCCGAGCCCTCGACAAACCGCCAGGACTTGGATCGCCCTCGGCTAGAAGTCAACCTTCTGCGTTTCCCGCAAGGATTCGTATGCACCGTCTCCGATAATCACATGATCCAAGACTTCAATGCCCACGATTCGCCCCGCGTTGACGAGGCGGCGCGTAAGCCGAATGTCTTCTTCCGAGGCGGCGGCGATACCCGTCGGATGGTTGTGCACGAGAACCAGTGCCGCGGCACTCTTCTGGATTCCCGGTTTCAGCACCTCCCGAGGGTGAACCAGGGAAGCATTGAGCGTCCCCACCGCAACCGTTTCGATCCCGAGCACTCGGTTCTTGCTGTCCACGAGCACAACCCGAAACTGCTCTCGATCGAGGCCTCGCATCGACTCCATGAGAAGAGACGCCACGTCCTCGGGAGAATGAATCTGCGTCCGCCGCGCGTTCCTTGAGCGAACGAGACGCCGTCCCAGCTCGCAGGTGGCCACCAGACGCGCCGCCTGCGCGGGCCCGATACCCCGGACCTCCAGGAGTGCTTCGGGTCCGGATTGCGCCAGCTCCCTCAGACTGCCGAATCGTGCCAGCAGATCATGAGCCACCGCCAGGACGTTTCGTCCGCCCCCTCCCTTTCCCAGGACCACGGCCAGAATCTCGGCCGTCGTACGTTCTTCCAGATTCCCGGAGAGAACCCGTTCACGCGGCCGGTCCTCTTCGGGCATGCGACCGATCCAGCTCTCCCTGTCGCCCACACCACCACACCTCCACCCCCCGTTTGCCCCTAGCGGTCCGACACCAGGCCCGCCGGTCGATCGACCATGTCTGCCTCGAGCTGACCCTGCATCCCCCTGGGATACGCGCCGTCGAAGCACGCCGTGCAAAATCCTCTCCTGCCGCCGCCGACGTCCAACAACCCCTCGAGCGACAAGTATCCCAGGCTATCCACACCTAGGAAAGACGCAATTTCATCGACCGAACGAACGGCCGCGATGAGATCCTCCGTACGAGGCGTATCGATCCCAAACCAACACGGGTGACAGATGGCCGGGGAGCCGACGCGAAGATGGACTTCTCTGGCGCCTCCTCTGCGAACCAGAGAGATCAAATGCCTGCAGGTCGTGCCCCGAACGATGGAGTCGTCGACAATCACCACTCGCCGCCCTCCCAGGATTTCACCGACGGCATTGTATTTGATCCGCGCCCGAGCCGCCCGTATGCTCTGAATCGGATAGATGAAAGTCCGGCCGATGTAGTGATTCCGAATAAGCCCGAATTCGAGAGGAAGACCGGCCTCCTGCGCGTATCCGAGAGCGATGGCGTTGCTTGAATCGGGTACGGAGATCACCACGTCCGCGTCGGCGGGCCGTTCGGCTGCAAGGCGCCGGCCCAGCTCCCGACGGAACGAGCTCACGGGCTGTCCGAACACGACCGAGTCAGGGCGCGAGAAGTAGATGAGTTCAAAAATGCACTGCGACGTCTGTTCCTCCGGCACCAACCGGACGGACCTCACGCCGCCTTCGGACACGACGACCAGCTCCCCCGGTTCCACTTCGCGCTCCCAGGCCGCGCCGACGACGTCCAGTGCGCAGGATTCCGAGGCAAGCACCAGGGCGTCCCCCACCCGGCCTATGCACAGGGGGCGAAATCCCCAGGGGTCCCGAACCCCGAAGAGCCGATCTCGGGTCATCAGAAGAAGGGAATAGGCTCCCCGCAACTCCGCCAGTGCCTCTCCCAGAGCATCTTCAAAAGATTCGGCCCGAGACTTGGCAAGAAGATGGACGATCACCTCCGAGTCCGTTCCCGTCTGGAAGATGGATCCCTCTCCTTCCAGTCGTTTTCGGATTCCGGCCGCGTTCACCAGGTTGCCGTTGTGCGCCAGGCAAACCCGGCCACGCCAGGAATCCATCAAAAAGGGCTGGATGTTCGCGGGGAGGGAAGATCCGGTCGTCGAGTAGCGGTTGTGACCGATGGCCATGGAACCGACAAGCCCCTGGATCGCGGCTTCGCCGAACACATCGTAGACGAGCCCCATCCCTTTATGTTCGCGGAAATCTCGACCGTCGGACACCACGATGCCCGCGCTTTCCTGCCCGCGGTGCTGGAGGGCATACAGCCCCATGTAGCACCACTCGGACGCTCTCTCGACCCCCCGGACGCCAAAGAGGCCGCACGCTTCCCTCCAGGTGTCCTCCTCACCGGACACCGCCTGCGCCACATGCTCCGCACCTTTTCCATGCGTGGATCCGCACACGTCCCGCGCGTCTCCTTTCCGGGCGCGAAACATCCCGGGCGCATTCGACCGGAACCCTCGACTCCTTGGCTGCCACATCCGACTACTCCCAGATCTCGTAGGTCTGCGAGTGGGGATTCGCAAGAAGACCCCTCCTCTGCGATCGGACGACGGTCATCTCCTCGGCCAGCGAACACCCATCACCGCCCCCCGGTCCCGGGATCACCGTCCAGAGAATCCCGAAGGAGAGCGAAACGAGGTCCTTCGCCCCGAAACTCGTTTTCAGGAACCCCGCCATCGATCTCGCCCGGAGGTCCTCCCGGTCACGGACAAGAATTCGAACTGCGCCCGACGGCGGCCATGCGGTCGGGGCATCGATGTCGTACTGATGCTTGTTGGGATTCACCAGCGCCGTGCATCGGCGGGCCCACTCCCCTACGCGTCCGGCGGCCCGAGCCGAGTCCTCCGCGTCGATTTCAAACAGCCACAGGTCCTCTCGTTCCAATCGTTCGAGTCGATCTCCGTATCCCATCTTCCGCTTCAGGACATCCTCGGTGCTGAGCGCCGTTGTGTCGGGCACCTTCAACCGAACTCGAAGTGCAATCGTCGGATTCATACCACGCCTCGTCGAAACGCCTCGAAGAGCCGGCGCCCGGGACCCTCCCCCTCCATCCCCCCCCAGTCGCCGGCACGGCTCGATTTGCGCTCAGCCCCGGTCGAGGCCATTCCCTCGGGCACCTGCCTCAACCATGTCGCCCTCTCGGGGTGGGGCATCAGGGCCAGCACGTTCCCCTGCTGATTGCACAGCCCGGCAATGTTGTCCATCGACCCGTTGGGGTTGACCTCGGGATCGTCACTCACCCGGCCCCGCGAATCGCAATACCGGAACACGATCTGGTCTCTCTCCCGAAGTCCCGCCACCAGCGACGGCGACACCGTGGTGAATCGCCCTTCGGCATGGGCGACGGGAACGGGCAGAACTTCCCCCTCCCCGAGATTCCGCGTGAAGAAACACCGCCCGGGAACGGCCTCGTGTTTTACGAAAACCCAGCCACAGTAGAACCCCCGGCCTCCGGGGCGCCGATTGGGGGCTACCGCCATTTCCACCTCTTCGCCGTGAGTCCCCGGGATCAATCCCGCTTCCACCAGCACCTGGCATCCGTTGCAGATTCCCATCACCGGCTTGCCCCGGCCGACGGCCGTGCCGACGATTTCCACGATGGTTTCCTTCGCCGCCAGGGCCCCGGCCCGGACCCGATCCTGGTAGCTGAAGCCGGCCGGCAGAATGAACCCGGCGTACTGCAGGATCATGTGCGGATCCTCGTTCCATCGAACGATGTCGGCCTCGACGCCGCAAACCGTCAGAGCCAACCGGGTCTCGACCTCACAGTTGGACCCCGGGAGTCCAAGGACCGCAATTCGACGCTCGATGCCTTGCGGATTCATCCGACGAATGCCTCTTCGATCTTCTTCGATCCGCTCGACCGGAGATCGGCGTAGGCAACCGATACCCGCTCACACTCTCCCTGAACGACCACCAGGCAATCTTCAGAAATCACGATGCCCACTCGCGCCGCTTCGACGCCGAGATTCGAGAGACGTGTCTCCACCGCCCGAGCGTCTCCCGGCTCGACCTCAAGCAGGAATCCCGGGGACTCGGAAAACAGCCAGAGATCGACTCTCGAGGTCTGATCCAGCGAGTCCGCACGCAATTCCATCCCCAGGGCCAGCTCGGGTTCATTGGCCAGCATCATTTCCGCCGCGCTGACCAGCAGCCCGCCCGCCGAGATGTCGTGGCACGAGCGAACGAGTCCCTCATGGATAAGGTCGATGACCGCGTGCAGCCGCCGGCGCTCCGAGTCAAAGCGAACCTCCGGTACCTGGGCCCATTCCTCGCCCGTGAGGATTCTCAGATACTCGGACCCACCCAACTCTTCGTAGCGCGGGCCGAGGAGATAGACGCTGTTTCCGGCCTTCTTGAGCCTTGGGGTCACGTGTGCGGCATAGTTTTCGAGCACCCCGGCGCAGCACACGATCGGACTCGGGGCAACCGCCGCCCCGGACGTCGAGTGGTTGTAGAAACTCACGTTGCCCGAGACGATGGGCACCGGCTCCTCCGCCGAGCCTTACCTCCACAAACGACGGGCCGCATCGGCGATTCCGCGAACCCCCTCACGAAACGCGCCGAAGGTCACCGGTTCTTCGGGCGAACCGTAGTTGAGGCAGTCCGTGAGGGCCCACGGTGTGGCGCCCACGGCAGCCACGTTTCGCATGGCTTCGGCCACGGCGAGGGCGCCCGCCCGGTAGGGGTCGAGACGACCGTACCGCGGGTTCCCGTCCACGGAGAAGGCCAACCCCAGCGCCTCCCCCGGAAGGGGAGCGATGACGCCGGCGTCCGCCTCCCCGGGCCGGACCACGGCAAACCCCTTAACCTCCGTATCATAATGATGATAGACGAATTCTCTAGCGCATTGGTCGAATGATGAGAGGACCGCGACCAGTGCCTGATTCAGATCCGGAACGGGAGGCCATTCGGCGCGAACCGGTTGCGCCGGCCACGGAACCCAACGTCTCTCTTCCTGTATCGGTTCGGTGATCATCCCCACCGGCACATCACAGACGGGCCGCCCTTTCATCTCCACCCGATACCGCCCCGTGGGGGTCACCGTGCCGATGATCGAGGCCCGGGCGCCGTGATAGACATGTGGCAACTCGTAGACCTCGTTGTAGATCCTGAGAACTTCGGGACTGAACCACCGGGGAACCGTCCAGCAGTATCGTTCCTGGGTCTCGGAGCACACAATGACTTCAGGCGGAAGTCCTTCCTCTGCAACGGGTACCGAAGCCAGTTCGATGTGCATTCCGAAACCGGCGGCCGCCGCCATCTCAGACGTCGCGCAGGCGATGCCGCCCGCGCCCAGGTCTTTCCATCCCACCGGCGCGGCCAGATCACGAGCTCGAGCCAGAACTTGAGCCGACGAAAGGGTCAGCATCCGCTTCAGGAAAGGATCCGGCACCTGCACCGCCCCGCGGTCCGGTTCAGTGTCGCCGTCCTCCAGCGCCCTAGACGCCATCGTGGCTCCGCCGAATCCGCTTGCGTCCGTCGGCTTGCCCACGAGAATGACGTCGTAGGCCTCCCCCTCGGCCTGCTCCGGAACCCGGGATCGTACGATCCCGTCCTCCGGTACGAGCCCCAGCGCGATCACGTTTACGAGACAATTCTCATCGAAGGAGCCGTCGAAAGCCACGTCCCCTCCCACATTGGGAACGCCCAGCGCGTTTCCATACTGCCAGATGCCGTCCACCACCCCCGTCACGATTTCCCGGGTGGCGATTCCCCGGTCTCCCTGGGGATCGCCGAATCTCAACGCATCCATGACACCGATCACATCCGCGCCCATGCAGTACACGTCTCGGACGATTCCGCCAATACCGGTGGCCGCGCCTTCGACGGGAACGATCTGTGACGGGTGATTATGGCTCTCGTGAGCCATCACGAGACACCACGCCCGCCCACCCCACTCCCCGATTCGAACGATCCCGGCATCCTCCCCCGGGCCCAGAACCACGTGCTCACCACGAGTCGGAAGCTGGGCAAGGGCGCGTCGAGAAGACTTGTAGGAACAGTGTTCGCTCCACATGATGGAGAACAGCGTTGACTCCGCTATGGACGGCCGCCTGCCCAGACGTTCAACCAGGGCTCGCGCTTCTCCGGGCGAGAAGCCCAGATCGAGATCCAGAAGATCCTTCGCCGCGAGATTCATGTCGGCCAGAGTCAGCATTCTCTCACCTTGGCTTGCAGTCCGACGCGAGCGTAGATCTGCTCCAAACGGCCGAGGTACCGGTTCACGTCGAACCATCCATCGATATCGTCCGGACTGGCCGACTTCGTCACCTGCTCGTCGGCCTTCAGCCGTGCCCTGAGGTCGGGTCCTCCCTCGAGCACCGCTTTCGCAAGGGATTGGACCAGATCGTACGCCTCGCTTCGCGCCCAGCCTTTGCCCGTCAGTTCCAGGAGCACGCGCTGCGAGAAGACGAGTCCCCGAGTCAGATGGATATTTTCTCGCATGCGCCGCACGTTCACATTGAGTCCCTCGATGACCCGCGTCATCTGCAGGCAGATGTAGTCCGTAAGCGCGCATGCATCGGGGAGGATCACCCTCTCGACAGAGGAGTGGGAGATATCACGCTCGTGCCACAGCGCAATGTTCTCGAAACCCGCCCCGGCATAGCTTCGCAGGAGTCGGGCAAGCCCCACGATCCTCTCGCAGACAACGGGATTCCGCTTGTGCGGCATCGACGACGACCCTTTCTGGCTCGTAAGGAAAGGCTCTTCGACCTCGCCGATCTCCGTTCTCTGGAGAGCACGAATCTCGGTGGCGAATGTCTCCAGGGATCCGCCAATGATGGCCAGCGTGCTCAGAAACTCAGCGATTCGGTCTCGCTGGACCACCTGCGTTGACGCCGGGGCGGGCCGAAGGTCCAACCGCTCGCACACGTAGGCCTCCACCTCGGGACCTACGTGCGCAAAGGTCCCGACCGAACCGGACAGCTTTCCATACGAGACGGCGTCAATCGCCCGATCGAGGCGGGTCCGGTTTCTGCGGATCTCATCGAACCACACCGCCATTTTCAGCCCGAAGGTGATGGGCTCGGCGTGAATCCCGTGAGTGCGTCCCACCATGACCGTGTTCCGATGGCGGTCCGCCTGGGAGGCAACGGCCGATTCCAACCGATCGATGTCTTTCCGGATCATGAGTCCCGCGCGCCGAAGGCGCACGGCCTGGCCCGTGTCGACCAGATCCGAAGAAGTGAGACCCGCGTGTACGTGGCGTGCGTCGGCGCCCAAACCCCGGGTCATCACCTCGAGAAACGCGACGACATCGTGCTGCGTACTTTCTTCGGCGGCGGCGATGGCCGCCGGGTCGAAATTCCGCACCTCCCGCATCGCCGGGGCCAGGGATTCCGGGACCCGCCCCTCCCTCGCAAGAGCCTCGACCACCAAAGTCTCGATCTCCCACCACACCCGGAACTTGGTCTCGTCGGCCCACAGGTCCGCCATCTCAGATCGCGTGTATCTCGGAATCAACCTACCGGCTCCCCTCCTCCGGTCGCTCCACCAGATGAAGAACCAAGTCGCGCGCCGTCCCCCCCCGCACGATGCGGAAGGCGATATCGTCATCCACCAGCGCGTCCGCAAGCGCTCGCTGCGCTTCTTCAACGGAGAGAATCTCCTTGCCGCTGATCCTCTGCAGCAGATCTCCCCGCTGGACCCCGGCTTCGTGGGCCGGGGATCCCGCGTCCACGTGAGACACGAGCACGCCCTCGGTCGTCTCGAGCTCCAGGGACAGGGCCAGAAGGGGCGTCACTTCCTGCACCTGCACGCCGACCCACACCGCACGGATTTTCCCGAAGGAAACGAACTCGTTCATCACTCGTTGGGCGGTGTTGATCGGAATGGCGAACCCGATCCCCAGGGATCCGCCCGACTTCGTGAAAATGAAGGTATTGATCCCGATGACCTCCCCCTCGCTGTTGACCAGCGCCCCCCCGCTGTTGCCCGGATTGATGGCGGCGTCGGTCTGAATCATGTCTTTGTAGACGCCGATCTGATCCCGCTCGGGCTTCACGTCGCGGTGAAGGGCGCTGACCACACCCACGGTAACGGTTGGCTGCCGATCGGCCAGGAGATAGCCGAAGGGGTTCCCAATCGCGATGGCCCACTCCCCGGTCACGAGCTCATCCGAATTCCCCAGCCGGGCCACGGGAAGATTCTCACCATCCACACCGAGGACGGCCAGGTCGAATCGCGGATCCGTACCCACAACCGTGGCGTCGAATTCGCGCCCGTCGGCAAGAGTCACCTTGATGACGTCGGCGCTGTGGACCACGTGGTCGTTGGTCAACACGTAGTATCGCTCCCCGGCCGCAACCAGGACCCCGGATCCCAGGCTCGGAATCTCCTGCCGGTACACCCGCTCGGGGAAGAAATCCCGGAAGAAGTACTCAAAGAACTCGTCTCGGAAACCGGGTCCCAACGGTGAAGTTCGCACCACTCGCGTTTGAATTACACTGATACTGACAACGGTGGGCCCCACCTCACGCGCGGCACGGACGATCGCGTTGTCACGAGAATCGGAGATCCCTTGCTCCGGCGACGCCGTCGACTCCGCACGGCTTCCGGAATCGGCGCACCCCGCTCCTCCCGGAGCCACCGCGGCGACGACCGCAGCCAGTGCCGCCCCCCAAATCCATCGCGCAATCACTCTGCCATCCCCCCTTGCCGCTGCGAAGTTCCCGCCGGATCCCTGCGGACCCGCACTGAATGAGACACTCGGATCGTCTGCCCCAGCTTATCCCAACCCATGAAACCGTCAGATCGTTTGGCCGAGCTGGCTCGGATCAAGAGAAGCGTCAGATCGTCCGGCCGAGCTGGCTCGGATCAAGAGAAGCGTCAGATCGTCCGGCCGAGCTGGCCCGGATCAAGAGAACCGTCAGATCGTCTGGCCGAGCTTCTTCCAGTCTTCGAGGAACTTCACCATCCCGATATCGGTCAGCGGGTGATGAAGCATCTGCTGGAACACTCCGTAGGGAACGGTCACGATGTCCGCCCCCGCCAACATGGCATCCGTCACGTGGGTCGGGTTTCGAACCGAAGCCACCAGGAGCTCCGACTCGATGTCATAGTTGTCGAAGACGACCATTAGATCGCGAATGAGATCCATTCCCAGATGCCCGGCGTCGTCCAGGCGCCCGATGAAGGGAGAAATGAGGGTGGCTCCCGCTTTCGCCGCCAGCATCGCCTGGTTCGTCGAGAATACCAGCGTGCAATTGGTGCGGATGCCTTCGGACGTGAGCCCCACGATCGCTTTCAGTCCCTCCCCGCTCATGGGGATCTTGACGACGATGTGTTCGTGAATCTTGGCCAGGGTCCGACCCTCCTGGATCATTCCTTTCGCATCGGGAGCGACAACTTCCGCGCTCACGGGCCCGCCCACGATCTCGCAGATCTGCCGGAGCACGTCCTGGAAGGATCCCCGTTCCTTCTGCCTCGCGAGCAGCGTCGGATTCGTCGTGACTCCGTCGAGGATCCCCAGACTTGCGATCTCCTGGATCTGGTCGACGTCGGCCGTATCAATGAAAAACTTCATCCTCTCCTCCTCGAGTTTACGTCCGCAACCATCCGGATTCCGCCGCCGTCGCCAAGGACATACGGCGACCCGGCCCGGCCATTTTGCTAGCGCTCGTATGTTACCGATACCAGATACAGCCCCTGCGCGGGGGCAACTGCAAACGGGGGCATCGCCTCATCCGAACAAAGCCCGAGAGAGACAACGTCCGTATCGAGTCGACCTCGTCCCACGTCAACCAGCGCTCCGACGACGGCCCGGACCATTCTGCGCAGGAACCGATTTCCTTCGATTTCGAACACGAGTCGATTCCCTCGTCGCCGGAATTGGGCTTCATAGACCATCACGCGGTTATTCTCCTGTGCCGATCGCGCAACCGTGAACTCGGAAAAATCATGCTCCCCCAGAAGATCCCGGGCCGCCTTGCGCATCCTCCCAATACCGAGCGGATCCCGCACGAACCAGCAGCGGTCCCGATCCAGGGCCGTTCGTTCAAGACCGAGCACATAGCGATACCGGCGGCGCACGGCGCTGTGCCGGGCATGGAAACCCTCCGGGGCTCGGGAGACCTCCCTGACCACGATGTCCGGCGGCAACCACGCCGAGAACGCCCCCTGCATCTCCTCTTCCGAGCGCCCGGACGATGTCTGGAAGCTTGCGACCTGCCCCAGTGCGTGAACGCCCCGGTCCGTGCGCCCCGCTCCCGAGATCCGGACCGGCTCGGCCAACACCCGGGCCAGAACCTCCTCCAGCACACCCTGGACGGTTCGCATTCCCGGCTGCACCTGCCATCCCATGAACTGCGAACCGTCGTACTCCACCAGCAATCGAAACGTGTGCGATGAACCATCCTGCCGTGTCAGAGAGACCTCTCCCATATCCAGAGAACCCCTCCCCCCACCACCGCCGCCAGACAGAGAAGGACAACGGCCGTATCCCCTCTTCCCCATCTCAGCACACGGTAGAAGCTGCGCGGCCCGTCCCCGCCGTACCCGCGCGCCTCCATGGCCAAGGCCAACGCCTCCGATGATCGCAGGGCCCCGATCAGAAGAGGGACAAACGTCGATCGCAGGGCCAGGACTTCACCCAGCACTCCCCCACGCCAACATCCACCGCGCGCGCGCTGCGCCTGCTTCAGCCGTTCGGCCTCGTCGACCAGAACCGGCACGAGACTCCAGGCCAGGACGAGAATCAATCCGATGCGGCGGGCGGCGGACTCGAAACCGGGCAGCCTCCGCAACCCGGAGTCCATGGCATCCGCAAACGCCGTCGGGCAGGTCGTCAGACTGACGAGAGAGCCGATTCCAACGATGAGGCCCACGCGCACGCACAGAAACAGTCCGCGGCGGGAACCGAGAAAGACCCGGTCCCAGGAAACGGCCCGCCACAACGGTTCACCGCCTGAAAACACAAGATTGGCCAGGAAGCAGATCAGCCAGAGACCCGTCAACGCCCGGAAGTTCCCCAGGACCCATCGGGAGGAGAGACCGGATGCTCTGAGCGAGACCGCCAGAAACACCAGGAGGAGCCCGAACGATCCCCAGCCGGGAAGGAGGAACACCCAACCCAGGAGCAGGGCACCGGCAAGAATCTTGGCGCGAGGATCCAGTTCGTGGAGAACCGAATCGGCTTCCATGCATCGACCCAGGCAAAGATCCCGCGCGATTGACACAATGGACCATCATCGGCCTGACAGAGCGCACATCTACCGGCCGGCGCTAGAGTTTCAGTCGGTGTAGACATCTCACTTTAAGAAGCCCCGGCGGCCTTGTCAACGGCATTTCGCTCGGGCCGCCGCAGAGCCGCGGCACCCAGCGACGCCCCCGTCACGACCACACACAACCAGAGGAAGGCGTCGCCCACGCGCCGATATACGGTCTTGCCGGGAAGGGGAGCATCAACCAAGGCGACCAGCTCCAGCCTCTTGAAGAGGGGGGTCTTCACCTTGATCCTTCCAAAAGGATCCACCACGCCCGAGATCCCCGAGTTGGCACAGCGCACCAGGCTCATTCCGTTCTCCACGGCACGCATCACGGCCATGGCCGCGTGCTGGGCGGCGGCCGGCGTGTCGCCGAACCAGTCGTCATTGGTGATGTTCACCAGGAAATCGAGGTCCTGATCGGCAAACTGCCGCGCGAGGCGAGGGAAGATGGACTCAAAGCAAATCAGGACGGAAAAGCGCCCCAGGCCCGTGTCGAATACGGTCCGCTCGTGGCCGGGCGAGTAGTCTCCCTCCCCGAGATCGATCTTCTCCAGGACCGGGAAAACGTCCTGCCACGGAAGAGCTTCGCCGAAAGGCACCAGGTGGATCTTCCAGTACGTTTCGATCAGGTTTCCCCTCCGGTCAAACAGCCCGGCGGCGTTGTACTTGAGAAAGCGCTCGCTCTCCTCGAACTCGCCGTCCGGAAATCCCACCAAGAGGAAACTGGAGAGGTCCCTCGCCAGGGTACGCGTTCTGGCGAAGTAGTCGGCTTCGTAGCGAAGGTAAACCGGAATCGCCGTCTCGGGCCAGATGATCAGATCCACGGAACGTTTCGCCAGTTTTCGGCTCTTCCTCTCCAGAATGTTGAAGGAAGAATCCCGCGTGGCCGCGTCCCACTTCTCGTCGCCCCGTACGGAAGGCTGAACGATCCCTACACTCCCTAGGTGAGCTCGCTTCGCCTGGGGAATTCGGGCCCGCCCCCATGCCCACGGGCCCGCCAGCAGGACGATCGGAATGAGGGCGGACGCCCAGACGCGCCGCCGCATGAGGCGCGCCGTCCCCAGAAACGACCACAGGGAAACGTTGACCGCCACAATCCAGAGAGAAAGGAGATCGACGCCACCGACGCTTGCTCCCTGGATGAGGGACGGGTACGGAAGAAGTCCGTACCCCACCGCGCCCCACGGGAAACCCAGCGTGCCCGAGGTCCGGGCCACCTCCACAAGGGTCCATGTGAAAGGAGCCAGAACCATGGCTCTCTGACCCAATCGCCGGCAGAGGAAACCCTGCAACAGGGCGAACAGTCCGGGGTAGCACGCCAGGTAGGCGGAGGCCGTCAGTGCGGCCGGCCATCGGAGTGAAGGGTACACCATCCTCTCGGTCGTCAAGTTTCCGATCCAGCGCAGCAGAACGAAGAAGAATACAAATCCGAAGAACCAACCGACGCCGAACCGGCCCCGGTGAGAAGAAGGGCGGCCTCCGTTCGAGTGAGAAGATGAGCGGTCGATCACGTGCAAAAGAGGAACCAGGGCCATAAACGCGATCCACCCCGCGCAGAAGGGCGGAAACGCAAGCGCCAGGGCAAAACCGGAAACTCCGGCGAGCACCCATGGTCCCCAGACAGACCGCACACTGTTCACGCTTCACGCACCGTATTTCTCCAGTCGCCCCGCGTGCGCAAGCGCAAGCGGGATCAGACAGAGTGCCGGAATCCGTCCCTCCATTCCCCGCGCCGCCTCCCTCTCCGTGAAGGACGTCGTGGAACCCGGCACACACCACTTGGAGTGAATGAGGAAGGGAACCGGATGCCAGGAATGGGATCGTAGAATGGAAGGCGTCGAATGGTCTCCCGTGACCACAACGACGTCGAATCGCGGTTCCAAAATCCTCGGAAGGACACCGTCCAGGAATTCCAGAGCTTTCACCTTGGCGTCGAAGTCACCATCCTCTCCTCGGGAATCCGTTGGCTTGTAGTGAAAGAAGAAGAAATCGAAGTCCTCGTGGCGGCGGTGAAGGGTTTCGACCTGGGTTTCGATGGTCTCACCCGCGTCGAGGACCTGCATCCCAACCATCAGAGCCAGCCCCCGGTACATCGGATAGGCAGCCACGGCGGCGGCCTGAAGCCCGTACTTCTCACGGAAACCGACAATGTCGGCCGGATGATCCACGCCCCGGAGGAGAATCCCGTTCGCTGGATGGTGGGGCGCCAGCACCTCCCGGGCCGTCTCGACGAATCGATCCAGAACGTTGGCCGTTTCCTCGGCGTCGGCGACCAGCGCCCTGGCTCTGCGCGGTGGAACACCCGTTTCCTGAGGATCCGTATCGGCGATCGCGGCGTTCAGTCCAGAACCTCGAAGTACGAGGACCGCCCGGTGTTCCTTGACGGTTCGCACGAACACGTCCATGTTCGGAAGACGGATGTCGTTGAGGAGCGCAACCAGCCGGTGATTCTCTTCGGTGGATATTCGCCCTGCCCGTCGATCCGAGATGTTACCCTGCTCATCGAGAGTGCAGAAGTTGACCCGGGCGGCGACATCTCCCGGCTCGAGGGCAAACCCGATCCCGTAGGCCGCCAGCACTCCTCGCCCGACCCGAAGAGACACCGGATCGTAGCCGAAAATGCCAAGATGCCCGGGTCCCGAGCCCGGAGTGATGCCCGGGAGCACCGGGTCGTGCAGTCCGCAGGACGATCGAGCGGCCAGGGCGTCCAGGTTCGGGAGGTTCGCCGTTTCCAGCTCGGTCCGCTGGGTATCCGGATGCGGCAACCCGCCCAAACCGTCCACAACCAGATACAGGATCGTGGAACGCGCCTTCGAGACGAGATCCGGCAACAGAGAATCGTATTCCATATCCACCCCCGGGATTCGCTTTCAAGTCCAAGCGGATGCTAGACATCCGGGGATCAGCTGTCAACCTTTACTCGGCCGGTCTTCGTCTGAGCATCTCGTCCCGAAGACGGCGACTCCGCCCGGGCCGGAGATTTCCGGGACGACGCGCGACCCAGGCCGTGACGAGCCACCTTGCGAATCAGGGATTGCCTCGACACGCCCAGTGCGAGGGCCGCTCGCGTCTTGTTCCAGGAATAGCGGTCCAGGGCCTCCCGTATGACCATGGCCTCGTACCGGGACATCCGATCCTTTAGCGACGATCCCGTGTGCGGGTTCCCCGGGTCGTTCCGGATCCTCATCGAAACCAGCTCCGGATGAATCACACGTCTGTCCGCCAGAAGGGTCAGTGCGCGACGTACTTCATTCTCCAGTTCCCGCACGTTACCCGGCCAGGGGTATCGCACGAGAAGTTCCACGGTCTCCGGATCCAGGGGAGGAGGAGGGCCGGGCGCGTGCCGCCTCAGGAAATGGCGAACCAGCGCCGGGATATCCTCTCTGCGCTCCCTCAGCGGGGGAACCCGGACCGTGACCACGCGGAGCCGGTAGAAGAGATCCTCCCGGAACCGCCCCCGCCTGACTTCTTCCTCCAATCGCTTGTGCGTGGCCGACAGAATCCGGACATCCACACGCATCGGCCCCGTGCCACCGAGTCGTACAACTTCACCCTCCTGGAGGACTCGAAGCAGTCTCGTCTGCGCCTGAGGCGAGAGATCGCCCACTTCGTCCAGAAACAACGTGCCCCGGTGTGCGACCTCCACGAGCCCCGGCTTCTCTCCATGCGCGCCCGTGAACGCACCCCGGTGATACCCGAACAATTCACTCTCCAGCAGGCCGTCGGCCAGACCCCCGGAGTTGATGGCCAGGAAGGGACGATGGCGCCGCTCCCCCGCGTCGTGCAGCGCCCGCGCCACGAGCTCCTTTCCGGTCCCGCTCTCTCCCTCGATCAGAACCGGTACGTCGCTCTTCGCCAGAAGGGCCACTTTCTCCAGAAGTGCGCGCATGACGGCACTTCCACCGACAATCTCTCTTGAACTCGCCATGCCGCATACCACCAACACGCCGTGATGCCAGGTCCACGCGCCGCATAACGCGCTGCAGACAGCTCGGGGGCAGGCAACCCGGCTCGCCGCCCAACTCCCCCCGCCCGTTCCGGAAATGCATCCGGCCGGGCAGACGCAGTACATCTTCATCTCTCGCAGGTTCCGGGCCGCGTGCACGAAACAAGCCCGGAAAATTTTGACTTTTACGACCCGCGCGCTAGAAGCGCGCATCCGTGTGCGCGAGACAAGACTGCGAACCTGGACTTCACGACCATAGATCGCCCCTCTGGAGCGGCCGCGCGAAAACACAACAGAGCAACAACTGCAGAGGGCCAAGAGGGGAAAGGCAAAGCGGGGCGATGAAAGGCCAAAGCCCATGCGGCGGGCGGGGAAGGAATTCCAGATGACGGTTCAGAACATGGCAGCCCGCAATACCGCTAGAAACTGAGAGGAGGTTCGAGAATCACTTCGCCCTGGGAAGACTCGGAGAACCGTCCGAGAAAACGGTTGAGTGCATGCAGCGTGGCAAAGACCACCGATCGCTGCATGTCTCCCTCCACGCAGGCGCAACCCACCATGTCTTGCGCCTGGCGATCCTTGCGGAAGCGAATCGTGATGACGATCACGTCGCGCTCAGCGATTCTCGTCGTGATCAGATCCACCAGATCCAGGTGCGAATCGGGCGGAAGAAGCTGGCTCAATGCTTCGAGGGTCGCACCGGCAACGAGCCGTGGCCACGCGGACTCGGGACCTTTCGACTGAGCTCGCCCCAACCAGCGCTGGCCGCCCGTCGCCAGTTCCACCTGTGCCTCGCCACCGTCGCGCGAAAGATGAAGCGAGACTCCTCGGAAGTTCACCCTCGGCAGGGGTTCCGGCTCTGCAGAAGGCGCGGCTGATTCGCCCAACCGCGCCACGCTGATCTTACGATGGTCGATGTCCAGATCGAACTTCGCCTTGAGCAGCGTTTCCACATCGCGCACGATCTCCTTCGCCCGCCGTCCCCCCCGGGCCACGACATGCACTTCCTCGACGTCCTCTCCCATGCCCAGTTGGACCCGGGCGGAGACGACGCCTTCGATTTCCTCAATCGCCCGGCCCGCCTGATGAACCAGGGCCGCCCCGGATCGGCCCCGCCCGTCTACCGGCGAAAGCGACGACTCGGAGAAATCGGTTACATCACCCTCATCGAAGACAATGGTCATGGCGACTCCGCGCGTCTGAAAGCGTGCACTCATCAAGTCTGGAGTAGAGTAGCCGATTCGGAGAATTTGATCAAGACTTTCCCGCGCGGCGATTCGGAAGAGCGCGCGTCCTCCCGGTCCCAAACGGGGCGGCAAGCCCGGAGGGGTGTGCGTGGGTGTTCTCCCAAGACCGGTCCCGGTGCCGGGAGGGCCGGAACACAGAGCCCCGGAACTCCATGGGAGAGAACGCCGGGTTTCCGTGGAACGCGGCTCTTTGCGCCCGATTGCACTCTGGAGCGACAACATCCTGCGGGCTAGGCGGCGGTCGTCGGGGAGCCGGGGCCAAGGCTGATCATGCCCACGAGTGCCGTGACCCGGCTCTGAATCTCCTCTCGCGTGAGGGCTGTGAATCGCTCGATCCCGAAATCCTCGACCGCAAAGGACGCCATCACCGTCCCATAGATGAGTGCTTCCCTGAAGGTCCGGCCCGTCCACTCGGCCCGTGAACTGAGATAGCCCAGCATCCCTCCGGCGAAAGAATCCCCCGCACCCGTGCAGTCGACGACGGTCCTCACCGGAAAGGCGGGCACCGCGAACAGATTGCCCCCGTCGCTCATCAGGGCTCCGTGTTCCCCTTTCTTGACCACCACGACCTCGGGCCCGGCGGCGTGAATTTTCTCGATGGCCGATGGAAGGTTCCCCTCGCCGACGATGGAACGCGCCTCCCCGTCATTGAGGAATCCTATCTGCACGCGGGCGAGCACGTCAAACACCTGTCCCCGTTTCGAATCGATCCAGAAGTTCATCGTGTCGCAGGCCGCCAGCCGGGTTCCCTCGACCTGACGGAGAACATCCAGCTGCAGCGCCGGGTCGATATTGGCGAGGAACACCATTTGGCTGTCTCGATACGAGGGGGGAATCTTCGGACGAAACGTCTCGAACACATTGAGCTCGGTCAGCAGGGTTTCTCGATCGCCGGATTCCTCGTAGCGCCCCGACCAGCGAAAGGTCTTGCCCGCCGCCGTCTCCAGCCCCTCGACATCCACCCCTCGCGCCTTCAGGAACTCGACATCACCCCAGGGGAAGTCCTCTCCGACGACACCCACCAGTCGCACGGGAGCGAAATAGGAAGCCGCCGCCGAGAAATAGACGGCCGACCCGCCGAGCATCTCCGCCCGCTCGCCAGCCGGGCACTGCACCGTATCCAGCGCAAGGGATCCAACCACCAGAAGTCCCATTTGCCCTCCCTACATCCTCTCTTTTGGAGGTTGCACGCCCACCAGACACATCCCCGTCTCGAGGACAATCCGCGTGGCGCTCACCAGATTGAGCCTGGCACAGCTCACGGCCTCGTCGTCTCCCACGATTCGATGGTCCTGGTAGAACTTGTGGAAACTCTGGGCGAGCTCCTGCAGGTACACCGTCAACCGGTGAGGCTCAAGCGCCCGGGCCGTCGAACGGACCTCCCAGGGAAACCGAACCAGGGTTCGCATCAGATTCAGCTCCGCCGGCTCAGTCAGAAGCGACAGATCCGCCGGACGGTCGGTCGACAGATTCCGCTGGCGAGCGAACTCATAGATACTCGAGATTCGTGCGAATGCATACTGAACGTAGTAGACCGGATTCTCTTCCGAGGTTTTCCGGGCGAGATCCAGATCGAAATCCAGATGGCTGCTCGTCCTGCGCATGAGGAAGAAAAACCGGGACGTATCCCGACCGGCCTCCTCAACCACGTCCGCCAGACTGATCACCTCACCTCCACGCTTGGACATCTTCACAGGCTTCCCGTCCTTCAACACGTTCACCTGTTGCGCAATGATCACTTCCAGCCAGTCGGGGTTCGCTCCCAGCATGTGCATGGCGGCCTTCATTCGGCCAATGTGACCGTGATGGTCGGGTCCCCAGACATCGATGACGCGGTCATAGCCGCGAGCGAGCTTGTCCCTGTGGTAGGCGATGTCGGTAAGGAAGTACGTGGGTCGACCGTCGCGTCGAACCAGCACCCGGTCCTCCTCATCCCCAAACCGGGTGGTCGCCAACCAGCGGGCTCCCTCCTTGTCGTAGACGGCGTCAAGCGCGCGCTCAAGGGTCTGGAGGGTCTCCTTCACGGCGCCGCCCTCGTACAAACGCGATTCGTGAAACCAGCCCCGCACCTCCCGGGCGTCCCCGATCTCGGCGTCATAGTCGACACCGAACCCGTGCAGAGACTCGCGCTGCCAGATCACCATGAGGGCGACCGAGAAAGCGGCAAGGGGAAATTCCTCCAGCCAGGCCTGGCCGAGATTTCGAACCTCTCGATCGAGAGGCAGAGAGGCCGATTCCAACAGAACGTCCCCCCCACCCAGTTCTCCCAACCACCACGCGGCCAATTTTCGTGCACCGACTCTATCCATCGAAGCGGCGGAAATCGCGCCGGCCAGGCCGGCCGCCCGCTCTTCTGCGGTCCCGTCCCGCCACCGGCGGTCGATTTCGGAGACATCCACGATCTCACTCCAGAACTCGAGTGAACGCCGGCTGCAGGCCGTCTCCACAACCGCCTGCAGCAATCTCCAGAGGGACTGCGCAATCCCCGCGGGCCAGCTTCCCCCGTATCCGTCCTCGGGGAAAGAAAACGGAAACCCGCCCTGCTCGAGGAAGCGGGCTCGGACCGATGCCGCGAAAAGATCGATCTGCGTCCCACCATCGTTCACGTAGAACTCGGTCTCAACCTCCCAGCCCGCCCAGGAGAGGATTCGCGCCAGCGCATCTCCCACGGCAGCGGCCCGGGCGCTGACCACGTTGAGGGGACCGGTGGGATTCGCGCTCACAAATTCCAGCTGGACCTTCTTGCCCCGCCTCCGGTCCGAGCGGCCGTAGCCGGACCCATCCCGGAGAATGGCGGCGGCCTCCCGTCGAAGATACTCGGGGCTCAAGCGGAGGTTGATGAAGCCGGGGCCCGCGACCGCCACCCGCTGGATGACGTCGGCCGGGAGTTCCAGGGCTGCGGTGATTTCCTCGGCCAGCGTCCTAGGGGCCGTCTTGGTCCTGGAGGCCAGCACCATGGCCACGTTGGTCGCCAGATCACCGTGCGCGCCTTCGCGGGGTTTCTCGAGCCGGATGTCGGACAACTCCAGATCGGTCAACCGTCCGGTTCTCAGAACCGCCGAACGGATCGCTTCCCGGATCCTTCTCTCCATCTCCAGTCGCATCCGTCCACCCCGCCCGACGACGCCGCTTGCGAACGCCCGGGCTAGTCTTCAACCCTCTCACACGGCACGTCACCCCAGAGCAGTTCCAACCCGAAATACGAGCGAGTCTCTCGGTGAAATGCATGCACGACGACATCGACGAAGTCGAGCAACACCCAACGTCCCGACGCGTATCCTTCCACGCGCCAGACCCGCTGACCTTCGGCCTTCAACTGTTCGAGGATTTCGTCGACGACCGCCTTCACGTGGGTACCGGAGTTTCCGGAACAGATCAGGAAGTAGTCCGTCCCCAGAGGGGCTTCCCGAAGATCCAGAAGCTGGATATCTTCAGCCTTCTTCGTGAGAGCGATGTTCGCGATCTGGTGGGCAAGTTTCGATGAGTCCAACGGTGTCTTCGCGCCTCCGTCCTTCTTCCACAAATCCCTGTCGCCCGCGGGCCCGTGATCGAAGACAAGCTCGCCGGGATCAAACCTCGCCCCGGTCCCACGGTAGGCGGACGTGGGACATCCCGTCAACAGCGAGGTGGAACAACAGGAGGGGCGACCCGGGAAGGTGAATTCATCCGCGCTTGTCGATGACGTAGTCCGCAATCGCAAGGAGCGCCTCTCTGGCATCGGAAGACTGGACCCCATCCAGCGCCCGCTTGGCCGCCTCGCCGTACTCTCCGACCTTGTCGCGGCAATACTGAATCCCGCCGTTTCGGGAGACGAACGCGACGATCTCCGGCCAGCCGCCGTTCTCGAGGCCGCCGCTGTCAATCAGGGAGAGGAATTCCGTCCGATCCTTCTCGCTGGCCTGCCGAAGCGCACAGATCAAGGGAAGCGTGGCCCGGCCCTCTCTGAGATCACTACCGACCGGTTTCCCCAGCGAGCGTTCCACCCCGATGAAGTCCAGGAGATCGTCCACCATCTGGTACGCGACCCCCAGATGCTCGCCGAAGTCCACCACGCCGTCGGCACACCCGCCCCCGTTGCGGCAAGTGCTGATCCCCACTCGGCAGGCGGCGGCGAACAGGGAGGCCGTCTTGCACCGCACGATCCTCAGGTACTCCTCTTCACTGACGTCCAGCTTGCCCCTGCGCTCCCACTGCAACAGCTCCCCCTGCGTCATGACATGGGTGGCCGACGCCAGGACGCGCATCGCGTCGTAGAGTCCCGCTTCCGACAGCAACATGAAACTCCGGCTGTAGAGATAGTCGCCGAAGATCAACGAGATGTTATCGCCCCACTGCGCGTTGACCGTCACCCGCCCCCGTCGGAGCGAGGATTGGTCGATCGCGTCGTCGTGAATCAGCGTGGCCGTGTGAACCAGCTCGACAGCGGTGGCGGCGGTCACGGCGAGATCTTCGTCCCGCTCCGCAAGACGGGAGATGAGAAGCACCAGAATCGGGCGAAGCCGCTTCCCCGGGCTGGAGAGGATATGGGCACTCACCTCACTGGCCAGCCCTTCACCCGAGCCGAGGACTCGATTCAGCTTCTCCTCTACAAGATCCAGATCCGAACGGACCAGATTCTTGAGCCTCAGGAGCTCCGCGCTCTGCGCAACGTTCCTCATCACTCATCCCATTCAAAGGACAAACCGGGAAACCATGTACTTTATCAGAGCCTCTCCATAACGTCAACGGAAAAGCGGCGGTTGTTGCAGACGCAACCCGAACTCACCGGCGGCGTGCCTTGCGGCCTACGTCCGGGCCTCACCGTCCTGTGGGTCCAACGCCACGCTCTCTCCCTTCTTCTTCTCGACGAAACTGGCGATCCAGACACTCAGGAAGTAGAGCACGACCAGCGGTCCCGCCATCATGAGCTGCGAGGCAATATCCGGAGGGGTCAGGACCGCGGCGAAGACAAACACGGTCACCAGAGCGTAGCGCCATTTCGTCAGAAGCGTTCTTGAGGACACGAGCCCCGTGTATGACAACACACTCACGACCAGGGGGAGTTGAAACACCACTCCGAAGACAATGCAAAACCGGGAAACGAATCCGAAGTAGTCCCCAATCATGATCACGGGTTCGAGAACGCCCGCGCCGAACCCCAACAGGAATTTCGTCGCCGTCGGAACCACAACCAGGTAGGCAAAACCGACGCCCAGGAAGAAAAGGATTGATGAGCAGAGCACGAGCGGCAGGATGACGACCTTCTCGGTCCGGAAGAGGCCGGGGGCCACGAATTTCCAGATTCGAAAGAGAATGACGGGCAGAGAAACCAGGAAACCCAGAACCACGGAGATCTTCAGCCTCGTATAGAAAGCCTCGGTGACGCCGGCGAAATTCAACCGTTCGCCCACCGAGGCGGCCAGGATGCGAATGGCGTCATCGGAGAAGAACCACGCAACGATGGCACCCGCCACAACAGAGGCAATACAGAAGATCAGGACGCGCCGAAGTTCCTCGAGATGCTCCAGAAACGGCTGAGCCTTGTTTTCTCCTGTCGTTTCATCTGCGCTCAACGTAAGCCGCCTCCCGCCTTCCTACTCGACGAGCACGACTTCGCTTTCGATCTTGGCGCTGAAGAACTCGGTCTTGGCCTCTTCGCGTCCGCGGATCGAGGTGTGTTCCGTCTGGAGGTTCGTCTCCTCGTGGGAGAAGATCAGGTACCCCTCGTCAAGCCCGAAGTAGACGGCACCTTTCCCCTCACCCTCGATGTCCACGTCAAAGCTGTAAGCCCTCGACTCGTCTCCCCCACCCCCCGTGCCCACGCTTTCGGAAATCATGTCGATCTTCGCACACGTGTACCCGTTCCTCGTGGCGATACCGGCGAGGGTATAGTGGTTGGTTACCTTCAGGTTCAACTCTCCCTGCCGAATGTCGATCGGCATCTCTACGGTCTGCGACCATGTATCTCCCTGCCCCACGGGCCCCGGGGGTAAGGTCAGAAAGCTCAGCGCGACACTCTGAACCATCGTCTCCCGCTGGTTACGCTCTTCCGATGTGTAGGATCGAACACCTTCGAGCCCGCGCCAGTCCACAATTCCACCGCTGGCGTCCACCTTGAGCCACAGTTGCTCACCCTCGATCATCTTCGCTCCATCGTCGAAAATCGCCTGCCCTCCCGAGTAGGTCACGATGGAATACTCATCGTAGCGCAGCGTCCGGACGATGGTCCCGTCCGAATACAGGGAATCCACCGATGTCCTGAACTTGTTCTCGGTCATGGAATCGTTGGCGAAACCCTTGTAGTTGGTCGTTTGGAAACTCTTGCCCTTGTACGACAGGCCGTCGATCAGTTTGTACGAGAGACTCAACTTCTCGCCTGGGGCCATCTGGATCTCCGGAGCCCCACCACACCCCACAACGAGAGCGGCGACCGTTGCCAGCAGCACACCGGCGGAAACGAACCTACTCATTACGACCCCTCCTTACCTGGTCAGGAGCGTTCGCCACCTCCCGTTCCGCGGCGACCGTCCTGCGGACATGGCAGCCGCTCCTCAACCATGGACGACGATTTTGCGGCAAATACCTAAAACGTTTCAGGTTCTCAGCTTATGGTTCAAATGGACGGGATGTCAAGCGAATTATTCCGTGAACGCGCCGGCCTCGCCTTGCGATTACGTCCCCTCCCGCTCAAGAATGCCCCGGATGCTCTCCATGAATTGCGACACATCCTTGAACTGCCTGTATACGGAGGCGAATCGCACGTACGCGACCTCGTCGAGCCCGCTCAGCAGATCCATCACCTTCTCCCCGATCTCCTCCGTCGGGATCTCCATCGGATGCCTTTGGGTGAGATCCGTTTCGATGGTCTCGACGATCGCATTCAGTCGATCCCGAGGAATCGGGCGCTTCTGGCAGGCCTTCTCAATACCCACGAACAACTTGTTTCGATCGAAGGGCTCCCTGCGTCCATCCTTCTTGACCACGACGAGGGATTCGACGGCAACGGTCTCGTACGTCGTGAACCGGTTCCCGCATCCGGCACACTCCCGTCGTCGGCGGACGCTCCGGCCTTCCCGGACCGGCCGAGAGTCGATTACACGATCTTCCTCAAACCCGCACGAAGGACACCTCATCGCGAAGTCGCTCCCCTGGAATCCGGACGCGGCATCCGGCGAACGAGCCGGCCGCGTATCCCACATGTCTCCCTCAGAAGGCCGGGACAGGATCAGCCCCGACCCCGACTCGAATGCTCGCGCTCGAAGTTCAAGATTCCCTCCAGACGCCGGAGATGCCGGCCGCCCTCGAAGGGCGTCTCGAGCCAAACCTTGACGATGTTCCGAGCGCCGCCCGCATCGACCCACGCGCTTCCCAGGACAAGGATGTTCGAGTCGTTGTGCGCCCGGCTGAGGCTCGCCGCCTCCGCATCGTAGCAGAGGGCGGCCCGCACCCCATAGACCTTGTTGGCCACAATCGACATCCCGATGCCGGACTTGCATACCAAAATGCCCCGATCACATTGGGCTCCCGCCACGGCATCCGCCACGGCAAAACCGAACTCGGGATAGTCCACCGACGTTTCGCTGCCGGCACCGTAGTCTACGACCTCCACGTCGAAATCCGGGAGGAAGGACTTGATGGCTTCCTTCAACGCATATCCCGCATGGTCCGCCCCCACACCGATTCTCATCCAGAACCTCCCCGGGTCACGCGACACCGCATGCTCACCTCCGCCCTCCGGCCAAATCACGCAATCGGGGCAGAGCTCCCTCGATCGCCTCCTTGATCTGCAGATAGACCCGTTGATAGATCTCCAGATTCCCCCCGAAAGGGTCGGCCAATGACGCATCGGAACCCGAACCGGTGCCCCCGAATACCCGGAGCAGGTGGGTCCGGCCGGCCGCTTCCGGCGCCAGCCGCACAACCGCATCCCTGTGGGAGGGTTCCATCACCAGGATGAGATCCCCCTCTTCCACGCGCCGCGGGTCCAGGGCGGAGGACCGAAATGATTCAAGCTCCACACCGTCTTCTCTGACCACCTCTCGGGCGAGATCCGAAGCCGGCAGGCCTTCCAGGCCGGCGGTTCCCGCCGAAGACACCTCGATCGCGTCGGCCGGGTTCCTCGCCAATCGCCGTCGCAAAAACCCCTCGGCCATCGGCGACCGACACGTATTCCCCGTGCATACAAAAAGGACTCGAAACACCAAAGGCATCCCCCGGATCTATCGCTTTCGCTTGAGCGTCTGTCGATACGTCCCGAGCGCCCGCCGGAGAGTGGAATCCCCCAGTGCCAGGATCTCGACGGCCAGAAGTGCAGCGTTTTGCGCGCCCGCGGCGCCGATCCCCAGGGTCCCTACGGGAATTCCGCCCGGCATCTGAGCAATGGACAACAGCGAATCCAGCCCGCCCAACGTAGAGGCCGGCAGGGGAACGCCGAGGACGGGCAGCGTCGTGTGAGACGCCAGCACACCGGGCAGATGCGCGGCCATTCCCGCTGCGGCGATCAGGATTCTGAGTCCTCGCTTCTCGGCACCCGACGCGTATCGGCGCGCGCGATCGGGTTGACGATGAGCAGACGCGACCACAACCTCGTACTCGACCTCGAACTCCTCCAGTACGTCCATCGCCGGTTGGGCCCACGTCGTATCCGACCGAGAACCCAGCACGATTCCCACGACAGGCGGCATCCTTCCTCCATACTCGCGGACCTTTCTCCCCCTACGGGGGAGAGGTTCGCCGGCCGGCACTTCCCACGCGCTCGAGCCCGATGTCCCGACGGTAGTGCATTCCCTCGAACCGGATCCGCCCCACGCCGGCGTAGGCGTTCCGCCGGGCCCTCTCGACATCGGGACCGACCGCCGTGATTCCCAGGACTCTTCCCCCCTGGGTCAAGAACCGCCCGTTTTCCGTTCGGCTCGTTGCGGCGTGAAACGCGACCATGCCCTCGATCGAGGGCGCGTCCAGCCCGTGGATCTCCTTGCCCTTTTCAATGGGTCCGGGATACCCCCCCGAGGCCAGAACCACCGAGACGCAAGCGCCGGGGTGGAACTCGGCTCGATGGGCGGCCAGATCTCCATCCACAACCGCTTGGAGGAGTTCCAGAAGATCCGTCTCAAGCAACGGCAGAATCGCCTGGGTCTCGGGGTCACCGAAACGACAGTTGAACTCCAGCACGCGCGGCCCCCGTTGGGTGAGCATGATACCCGCGTACAAGACTCCCTGGTAGGGGATCCCCTCCGCCGCCAATCCTCGGCAGGTCGGCATGAAGACGGTTCGCCGAATCTCGGCCACGAGCGACTCACCGACCAAGCCGTGAGACGCGATGGCACCCATCCCTCCCGTGTTGGGTCCCCGGTCTCCATCGTACGCTCGTTTGAAATCACGCGCGGGCAGAAGCTCGACCACGGAATCATTCGAAACCAGGGCCAGGATCGAGACCTCGGGACCTTCAAGTCGCTCCTCGACCACCACTCTCTCCCCCGCCACTCCGAATGTCTTCTCGACCATCATCCGGTTCACGGCGGCGGCCGCTTCCTCATTCGACGAACAGACGATCACACCCTTACCCGCCGCAAGCCCGTCAGCCTTCACGACGAGACCGGCGCTCTGCGTACGAATCCATTCCTTCGCCGTCTCGGGATCCTCGAACACCCGGAACGGCGCCGTCTGAATCCCGTGGCGGGCCATGAACTCTTTGGCAAAGACCTTGCTGCCCTCCAGAGCCGCCGCACCCCTGCAGGGCCCGACCAGTCTCAGGCCGCGCTCGTCGAACACCTCTCGAATACCGGCAACCAGAGGCGCCTCCGGGCCCACCACCGTAAGATCGATCCTGTTGCCGTGTGCGAAGTCCGCAAGCCCATCCAGGTCGTCCGGAGCAAGATCCACCGAGGACGCATGCACGGACGTGCCGCCGTTCCCCGGCGCACACCACAGTTGCTCGAGAAGAGGGCTCTCTGCGATCTTCCAGACGAGCGCGTGTTCCCGTCCCCCATGGCCGACCACCAAAACACGCATGGCAGAATCTCCCGGTCTTGACCTCGGGCGAGCCTACCGCCGCCGAATGCGCGCTGTCAAGCGGCAACGAGCGGGGGAACAGGCTCAGCTTCACCAAACCCCGCGGCCCGGACTATTCAACGTCATAGAGAACACTCAGGTTGAATCGGGGATCCGGTGTACGTTCGAGTGGAGCTCCCAGATCTTTGATCTCGATTTCCATCGTCAATGCGCATCTCGAGCCCTCAAGAAGATGGCCTCCGAAGGCTTTTCCGTCCTGTGTCGTGACGGTCATGTGCACGTGAGGAAAGGGGACACCGTCCCTCAGGGCAACGTTACCGATGAGACCCACCACTTCCAGGGCACCGCGAAGCTCTACCACGCGGTAGTCTTTCCGCTCATAGTCATACTGTCCGAGGCGCGCCAGATCGACGGCGCCGATTCCCTGAAGGGACGCCCCGCGAATCTCACGATCGCGAACGAAATCGGTAATGGACCGCAGAACATCTTCCCCACGTTGGAGGACGAGCAGATGCTGGTCGCCGTCAAAGCGATAGTGTTTCATACGGAGATCCCTCCATTGCGGTGTGACGGTTCAAGTTCCGAATGGTCAGGCTCAGAGTATCGTTCGCCGGGCGACACGTCAAGCGCAGGGGCAGAACATCCCTGGGGGGAGAGATCCGAGAACCGCGAGCCGAAAGCCGGAGCCTCGGAGGGTCAAGCGTTGAGAATCGCCCCCCTTGCCCTGTGAGACAGAGAGGAGATAAGGAGAAAGGAGAGAAGCGACCCATACCCCGGGCCGGCAACGGGGAGCGCTCGCCGGAACGACGACACGGCAAGAGATCTTTCAACGCCGCGAGTTGGCACCCTCCTCGCCCATTCGAATCCCCCCTTCTTGCCGTGGAGGAGTGACGCCGAGTGCTCCCCGAAGCGCAAGGCCCATGCGAGAAAGCCGAGAGCCGAAAGCCGGCATACCCTCAACCCAGGGCCGGCCGCGGAATTGCAGAAAGTTGAGAGTGAACAACCCAGGCCCAGGGCCGGCGACGGGGAGCGCTCGCCGGAACGACGACACGGCAAGGGATCTTTCAACACCCCCGGCCACCCCCCTCCTCGCCGATTCGAGTCCCCCCTTCTTGCCGTGGAGGAGTGACGCCGAGTGCTCCCCAGAGCGCAAGGCCCATGCGAGAAAGCCGAGAGCCGAAAGGCGGCATACCCTCAACCCAGGGCCAGCCGCGGGGAAAGTCCGGAGTTGCTAAGTTCCGTAGACGACGGCCGTCAGGACCCGGCCCACGGCTCCCAGGCTTTGCGGAGAACACTTGTCGGGGGTGTCTTCCAGAGTATGCCAGTGGGGATAATCAAAATCGATGATCACGATGGCGGGGATGCCTTTCTCAATGAGAGGAACGTGATCGTCGTACATCGTGTATTTCGTCTTTCGGCGAAACTGGGAGACCTCGAGATCTTCGGCCGCGCTCCACACCTTTCGGACCATACCGTAGGCGTATTTCTCGGAGTTGGCCTCCACCCAGATCTCCAGGTCTCGATCTCCAATCATGTCGACCACAATCGCGCGGTCGGGCCTATTCGTCTTGAGCCGCCGAGCGTAGAAAGCGGATCCCATGCACCACGACAAATCACAGATGTCGCCCTGATCCTCCCCGTCGAAGAATACGATCTCAATGTTCCTGGGTGGCTGCGTCTCCCCCAGAATCCGAGCCAGCTCCAGGAGCACGGCCACGCCGGACGCGCCGTCGTTGGCCCCAGCAATGGGAGTGCGGCGACTGGCCGGATTCGGGTCCTCGTCCGCCCAAAGCCGGGTGTCCCAGTGGGCGCCCAGGAGCAAGGTCTCGCTCGATCCGCCCTTAAAGTAGCCTATTATATTAGACATGTACATAATTGTGTCCGCATTAGTTACAGAGAAGGGCTGAACATAGACGGAATCTGCGTGGCGTTCGAGAGTCTCGCGAAGGTACTCCAGGGTCCGCCGGTGGCCGGGCGCTCCCGGGACCCGATACCCCATATCCACCTGGCGGGTCAGATGCGCGAAGGCTCTGTTCTCGTCGAACTCGGGGATCCGTCCGGACGCCGGCCTCGATTGTCCGCAACCGGTGATCCACAAAACGAGCGTCGTACCCAATGCACCGGCGACCGCGGCATGGGGTCGACGTCTCACGACTCTACAGACCTCCGGACCGAGCCAGCGGTACGGTCACCGCCGCCAGGGGCAACACCAGAACGCTGTCCATTCCCTCGGCCGCCCCTCGCGCCAGATCCATCGCCGCAGCCGGTGATTCCGCACGTTCCATCCCCATGGCCTCTACCGTTTCGCGCGGCATGGCCGTCACCAGAATAATCCTGCGGGTCAGGGCCTTGCGCATCGTCACATAGGCCGTATGAGCGTTGATCGTGAATTCGGAATCCAACCGTCGGGCCGCCGCGCGCAGATCCAGGGTGGAAAACCACTGGAAAAAGTCCTCCGACCCGATTCCCTGGGCACATTCCGCCAGCAGGATCAGCGTACCGTTCTCCGATACCAGATCGAAGGCATGGTGAAGCGACTTGTGGGCCTGAATGAAATTGATGTCCTTGGGATGCCCGCCACAAGAGGCGATCACAAGCCCGGCATTCTTCTCCGCCGGGACTGCGAAGAGGGATCGGACTTTCTCCAGCCCGGCCTCGTGCGCCTTCCACGGGTCGCCGGCAACGGCATGCGCGATTCGGCCGTCCGCCGTGAGAATCGTGTTGAGCAGAAACGCGGGATTCAGCGGACGCGAGCCCTCCAGCATGTCCTCATGAATCGGGTTTCCCCTTAGACTCCCGTTGGCGCACGAAGGACAGAGCGGTTCGTCCGGATCACTTCCGGCGAGCATCAGTTTGTGATTTGCCAGAATCGTGTCATTGTGTGCCACGCCCGGCAGAAGCGACTTTCGCCCTCCCCCAAACCCCGCAAAGTAGTGAAACCCGATGGCCCCTGTGATAATGAGGCAGTCGCTCTCCACCACCTCTCGCTGGAAGAGCAGCGGCGTGCCGCGCGACGTCGTTCCCATCCGGACGTGCGACGCTCGGTCCTCGCCGTCGTGGTCCACGACACGAAACCGAGTTCGGATTCCCGGGCCCAGGACCTGGTCCATCTCCTCCGGCGAGTGCCCCCCGTGGCTTCCCGTTGCGAGAACAAGCGTCACCCTGTCCGCGGCAACTCCCGCCTTCTCGAGCACCCGGAGGATATGCGGCAGGAACCGGTCGGCCGCCGTGGCGCGCGTTTTGTCCGACACCACAAGGACAACGCGCGACTTGCCCCTGACAATGTCCTCAAGACGCGGCGAATCGATGGGGTGTTCCAGCGCGGCGCGAATCAATTCCTCCGCCGGAGCGGGGTCCATCGCCCGAGGCTCGACGAACTCAACCGCCGCCTCGTCGGGGAGTCGAACCGATACCTTCTCACGACCGTAGGCCAGTTCAATGTCCATAGCTGCCGCGTGCTCGCTTCAGGGGCCGAACGGTTATCGACTGGGTCGCACTACGCTACCACGTCTGACCGGCGAGAGCAAGGGGAACCGCCGAACTGCAGAGAGTCGAAAGTCGAAAGTTGAGAGTGGACAGCCCATACCCCGGGCCGGCGACGGGGAGCGCTCGCCGGAACGACGACACGGCAAGGGATCTTTCAACGCCACGAGTTGTCACCCTGCTCGCCGATTCGAGTCCCCCCCTCTTGCCGTGAAGGAGTGACGCCGTACCCTTCCCGGAGCGCAAGGCCCAGACGGCAGATAGGTGAAAGGTGAAAGGTGAGAGGCGAAAACCCTGCAGCCTAGATTTCACGGATTCGGGAGAGTGGCCCGGCAAGGTGACGAAGATGGGGCCTTGCGCTCGAGCGAAGGCCCGAGCGTGGCCTTTCGGTCCGAGCAGATCGCCGCCCTCCTTACCGATTCAATACCTCACTCACGCTCGTGGCCAAGAGACGCCGGACCTTTGCCGCGGCAAAAGACCCGCGCCGAAAACACGAAAAGGTGAGAGGCGAGTATGCATACCCCAGGCCGGGTGCAGCGTTCTCTGTACTACCATCACGTCGTCGAGTGGCGCTGGATCCCCAGCCGCTTCATCTTTGAGACCAGCGTCGAGCGAGGCATCCCCCCCAACGCCCTCGCCGCCTGCGAGAGATTCCACCTCTCCGCCTCCAGAGTGTCAACGATCTCCTTGCGCTCGACGGACTGAATCTTCTGCTCGAGTTTCCAGGTAGAGCTCTTTCGATTTTCGAGCCCGATCCTGGAGGACAGCTGGGTCGGGCGGATCACCTCTCCGGCCGATCCCAGCGCGCCGAGTCGCTTCATCTCATTCTCCAGTTCGCGCACGTTTCCGGGCCACGCGTAGGCCGTCAGAGTCTGCAGCGTCTCGTCGGAGAGTCGCCCCGACAGCTTCCCCTCCTGTGCAAAGGAGCGCCGGAGGAACTCGGTGGCAAGAACGGGAATATCCTGAGCACGATCCCGAAGAGGCGGCAACTCAATGGAAACGACGTTCAGCCGGTAGAAGAGATCTTCCCGGAATTCCCCCCTCTCGACTTCCGCCAGGAGCGAGCGGTTCGTCGCCGACACCACGCGCACGTCGACCCGGCTCTCGTCCACGGCACCCAACCGCCGGACCACACCCGTCTCCAGGAGCCGCAGCAGCTTCGCCTGCGTGGCCGGGTCAATTTCCGGAACCTCGTCGAGGAAGAACGTCCCGCCGCTGGCGGCCTCGAATAGCCCCATCTTGTCGTTCACGGCCCCCGTGAAGGCCCCACTCATGTACCCGAAGAGTTCACTCTCGAGGAGTTCGCGAGGAATGGCTGCGCAGTTCTGAGCAATGAAAGGCTTCGAGCACCGATCTCCAAGACCATGTAGCGCCTTGGCAACGAGTTCCTTCCCGGTGCCCGTTTCTCCCTGAATCAGGACGGGGACGGTCGAGTCGCAGATCCTCCCGATGAGCGACAGCGATTTTTCGAGGCGTGGCCCGCCCAGGATGTACGGGATGGTTCGGATCCCCGCCGCCGTGTGGATACGAATTCCTTCACCTGGAGACGGCTCGTCAAGGAGAGACAGGGTTTCGAGCATCGGGCGCGCGGCCGAGAGTGTCTCCATTTCCTTGGCGCCGAAAGGCAGTCCTCGCGCCTGCCCCCGATCCAAGTAGACCGCCCCGACGACGGTGCCCGACGAGAGCACGGGCAGGATGAGCACGGAGCGTACCTCCCGCCTCCACTCGGCGCGGCGGAACCTCGAATCGTCGGCGGCCGAAACGGAGAGGATCGGATCTCCCTTTGATCTCGGCACGCATCCGTCCGAGCACATCCAGTCGGCCAGATGTCGAGCCGCGGCCCCATCGATATTCACGCGCGCCAAGAGGTGGGCCTCGGAATGGGCCCTCGACAGACGGACCCAAACCGCCCGGTCGGCGCCCATGCCCGCCGCCAGACTTGTGAGGAACTCGGCCGGTTCGGGAATCCCGGCGAACGCGCGCGCTGATGATTCCGCGGCCCACGAAGCCGGCGGCACCTCGACACGGACTTTCTCTACCAGCCGGAGTTCCACTTCCTCCCGAACCTCGGCCAATTGTCGGCGCAGCGTATCGTGGGGTGAATTCAGGTCCTCGAGACTCCGAAGAATCGCCAGTGCGCCGTCCACACCGCCTTGCCGAAGTTTCCATCGCGCCAGGGAGATGCGGGCCCCGGTGAATCCACGCATATCCCCCAGCTTCTCGAAGATCTCGCATGCGACGATCAGGGACTCCTGAACTCGATCGCGGGGCTGCGTGCCTTTCTCCAGATCGGCCATCCACGCTGCGAACCGGACCAGTGTCTGAGCCAGGAGATGGCGAATGCCAAGGTCTGAAAGGCGTTCAATGGCTTCCTCGAATCGGTGCCCCGCCCGCGGGTTTCCCTCGGCCGCGCGCACTTCCGCTCTCAGCGCCAGGAACCGCGCCTCCTCGTACCGGTCGCCCGTCCGGCGCGCAATCTCCAGGCCCCGGGAGATGAACCGCAGCACGCGAGCCGGCGATTCCGTGCGGCTGGCGAGCCTCGCCTGCACGCACCGTATTTCCGCCGTCAGATCGGTCAGGGCCCCGATCCTCTGGGCCAGTGAAATCGCAGTCTCCAGGTCCCGGGAGGCGGCCTCAAGGTCGTCCCCATCCAGGTGAAGTTCCGTCAGGAACTCGTGGACCAGCGTTTGGGTTCTCAGGTCGTCGCACGCCTGCGAGAGCTCCAACGCTTTTCGATACTGCATCTCCGCCTTGTCCGCGTGACCTCGGGCCGCCTCCAATCTACCCAAACCCAGACGCACGGGCGCCTCGGAGCGCGAATGCTTGGCCCTCCTGGCGATCCGCAGTGCCTCGCGCCACGTCTTTTCCGCGCGGCTCCAGTCCCCCGTCTTGTAGTAGACGATGCCCATGTTGTTCAGGCGTTCGGCCAGTGAGCATTCTACGTTCGCGGCTCGGGCCAGGCGGATGGCCTGTTCGAAACAGTCGACGGCTCTTCCCCACTCGCAACGGTTCTTGTGAATCAGACCCAGGTTGTTGTACGCTTGCCCCATACGTTCGCGGTCTCCCGACCGGCGGGCCGCACTCAGAACATCCTCGAACAGCGCGCCCGCTTCTTCCCAACGGCCGAGGCGGGCGAACACGGCTCCCAGCGAGAGACTGATCCTCAAGGCTTCGGCGCCCACGCCTCTTCGCGCCGCCAGCGCCCGGGCTCGGGCCGCGTACCGATAGGCGCGCCTCACCCTCCCGTTCTTCAGACAGACATCCGCAGCCAATCCCAGAACACTGGCCGAGGGCGTCCCCTGGGGGGCCCGTTCGAAAAAATCCATCACGCGTTCCAATCTCCTCAGCGCTTGACCATAGCGAGCGCGCTCGCTGAGACACCGAGCTTCCTTCACAACGACGCGCGCTCGGTCCCCCGCAGTTGGAAAACTCCCCTCCCTGTGGGCCGTCGCGAAATACGCTTCGGCCGCAACGGGATCGCCGGAGCTCACCGCAGCGTCTCCCAAAGCTTCTGCGAAGCGAGCTATGGCCGCGCGATCCTTCCGCCCTCTCGCACGATCAAGATCCGATACCTTCGGACCCGCGGTTTCTGGATGTTGTGCCGGCATCGCTTGTCCCTCCTCGGTAGCGCGAAGCGAATGGACTCGTGTTCCCGGGATGCCCTACCGAATGAGGAGGTCTCCGAACCAGACGACGGTTCTGCAGAGCACCAGGATGGTTGAATTCGAAAGCCGTTCCGAATCAAGTGCAGAGAGGGGACTCACGGATCCGTGGGCGCCGGAATCCTTTTGGGGGTGAGTCGGTGAAGGAGCGTTCCTGTCACAGGTCTGGTAGATATCGTGGTCTCCGGATTGCCACCGCAGCGCCGGGACGCGTGTCGCCTCCACCCGGCAGGGCAAGCCCAGAAGTCCGACGAGAACTGCAGCCACGATGACCCGAGCAACGTTCTTTCTCATTGGTATTCCCTCCTGTCCGCTGCACCAGACTCAACGATGATTCTTCAACAGGAAGGAAGCGTTCCGCCGGCCCCACCCGGAGACCCGCCGGGGGCCAAAAAAAATGCCCGGGCCCCGGACCCGCGCCAACAGGTTTTTCGGATTTTCCGTCTCGCCTACACCTACAGTAAAGCAGACGATCCCAAGAGTGTCAAGAGCCGACATGCAGAAAATCATCACCGCCAGTCCGTTTTTCCCTCATTCTCCGCTTTGATTCAAGGCCCTGCGGCGATTTCGCGATAATCCGTTGTGTATGGATTGGATGGACACCCGGAGGTGTTCCGACCACCGGATACCGACGTCCCTCCGTCCACTCGTCTTCCTGCCAACCATCGCAAGGAATCCACACCATCTACAAACGCGCCCGCCGTCCGTGTCGGAAATCCTTGCAGAGCAGCGTGTTCGGCTGGATTCCGCTGCAGATGGGTGGAACAACGTCCGAGAATATGACTAAAAGGGGACCACCGGCGACGACCGCCGACGGCCGCCCCCGAAATCAGCGTCCCTCACCCATGAAAACAGCGCATGCGTCAACAAGCGCCAGGACCCCGGAAGGCATTTAAGGGCATCACGACCCTGTGGGTCGGGGCCATCGTCTTTCTGGCCCTAGCGAGCATCCTCCAGTTTCCTACGACAACGCGCGCGGGAGCGGCGACGGACGCAACGGTCATATCGCACACTTTCAGCGGGGGGATGAGCGGGCCGGGTCCCTGGTGGAGGGGTGCGGTTGTGCTCGCGACCGGCGGGAGCGTCAGCCTGGGAACGTACGTCATGGCCCGACGCAGAAACCGGGTGGAGAAGAATCGCCGAAGGGCCGTCTGCACGGACATATGTCTCATGGATACGTGCCGCAGGGAAATTTCAGGCGTCGCCGAGAAAGATGATGAGCTCGTTGTTCAGGTTCTCAGAGAGTGGTTAGGATGACGTCGTCGTTCGGGTTCTGACGGAATGGTCTGGATGGCGTCGTCATTCAGGTTCTGACGGAACGGTCTGGAAGACGTCGTCATTCAGGTTCTGA
>Ga0180431_10000551_pt1 | contig 53974 bp, 51 predicted proteins | sample SS_ome_11_FD_132459 | JGI IMG/M metagenome (GOLD analysis project Ga0180431, IMG submission 132459) | Hypersaline lake sediment archaeal communities from the Salton Sea, California, USA - SS_1_MS_1 metaG | ecosystem: Environmental > Aquatic > Non-marine Saline and Alkaline > Hypersaline >... | reverse complement strand
ATCAACAACACAAAATCGTCAATTCGCTCTGTAGTAATGGTCAGTTCGGTATCCATCCCCAGAGCTTACCAGGAAATTCAGCTTTTGACCAGCCGATTACGCGAATGGTGAGATATAATTTGGAGAGTGGGAAGCGGGGTAGTAGCAGCAATTCCCGTTTTGGCAATTCTAGCTTAGGTGCATCGGCCTAAAAGAGCCGATGCATAGGAAAAAACTAGCCAGCACCGTCTGTTTTACGGCGGTGCGGCTTCAAAACGGGAATTACTGGGGTAGTAGGGAGTACGCGATGGAGCAGAGGAGTAAATGGATCACGGGAGATGCACCGCCAGACGAGGGATATTGGGAAGCATTGCTACGAGACGGAGAGAACGGGCAAGCGGCTCCCGCCGCCGCCCAGACGCTCGAGTGGGAAGAGGAAAACGCTTACCGTCAAGATTCGGCCCCAGCGGTAAGGACGACGTTAGAAAAGCAATGGGAGGAGGCGCGCCTGGCAATGGAGCGCGAAGAAGTGCTCGAATTGCCAGTGGTAGGATGTAACCGGGGCGGCGTGCTGGTCGGATGGGATGGTCTGCGCGGGTTCGTCCCCGCATCTCACCTGACGGCCCTCTCGCCCTATGCGAGCGAGAGCAAGCGGCGCAACGAATTGCAACGACTCGTCGGATCGCAGCTACAACTCAAGATCATTGAGCTGGACCCGGAGCAGCATTGCTTCGTCCTTTCCGAGCGGGCCACCCAGTTCGACGAGACCCGCCGCCGGGAACTGCTGGACACACTCAACCCAGGTGAAGTGCACCAGGGCCGCGTCACCAACCTCTGCTCGTTCGGCGCGTTCGTGGACCTGGGCGGGCTGGAGGGATTGATACACATATCCGAGCTCTCGTGGGGCCGAGTAGAGCACCCCAGCGACGTCCTCGAACCAGGCCAACAGGTCGAGGTACACGTCCTCAGCGTAGACCGCGAGCGCAGGCGCGTGAGGTTGAGCATCAAGCACTTGCAGCCCGATCCCTGGCAGTTCGTCGAGGAGCACTATCGAACTGGTCAAATCGTGAACGGCACCATCACCCACGTGGTCAACTTTGGAGCCTTTGCCCGCATCGAAGAGGGAGTGGAAGGGTTGATCCACGTCTCGGAATTGGCAGAAGGCAACTTTGTCCATCCCCGCAACGTGGTACGGGAGGGCGATGCCGTCACCGCCCTCATCCTCAACGTTGATGAGCAGCGGCGACGAATAGGGTTGAGCTTGCGCCGGGCCGGTAAACAAAATGACGAGACGTAACGACAAAAAAACAGGTTTCCGCATCAACTGGCGAACCATCCTCACAGATCCACTGCTGCAACAGATCCTGGCCCTGATCGTCGTGGCCGTGGGCGTGATCACGCTACTGACGCTGTTCCGGGTGACACACGGCCGCTGGACCGACGCGTGGATGGACCTGTTGCAGCGCTGGTTCGGATGGGGAGCCTATCCCGTCGGCGTGACCATCCTCCTGGCCGGACTGTTGTGGCTGCAGCACCACCTGGATCGCCCATTAAAGTGGCGCTGGCGGCCGTTCGTCGGGGCGGAACTGGTTTTCTTTAACCTGCTGGCGCTAACCCACGCCATCTTTGGGCGCGACGACCCATGGGGGTTGGTGGAGGATGGCTGGGGCGGAGGCATGATCGGCTGGGCAGTGTCCGTCACCCTTTCCACCTACCTCAACCCACTGGCAGCCGTGCTCATCCTACTGGCGCTGACAGCCCTGGGTTTGGGGCTGGCCTTCGACGTGACCGCCGCCGAAGTCGTGCAGGCCGCGGGCGCGGTGTTGGGGACGCTCACGCGGCGAGCAGCGAGCCGTCCCGCCAGACCCACGACGCAGCGAGAGCAACCACGCCCATCCCGACCCGCGCGAGCGCAGATCGCTCCTCGCCACCCATCTCCCCCACCACCGGAGCCGGCTGCGCCGCCTAGAGAGCGTGCGGCCGAAAGGCCACGCCGCGCCGCCCCCATCCCGATCATAGACGAGCCCCCCGCGACGCCAACGCCTGCCCCCCAGCGCCAGCGCGAGTTCACGCTGCCCTCACTCGATCTATTGAACGAGGCTGAAGGCCCCGCGCTGACCGACGCAGAGATCCGCCAAAAATCACGCATCATCGAGGAGACGCTGGCCCAGTTCGGGCTGCCGGTAGAGATCGCAGAAGTGCGCGTCGGCCCCACCGTCACCCAGTTCGGGGTCGCTCCCGGTTTCGTAGAGCGATCGGGAGACCGGCGCCGTAAAGTACGGGTGAGCCAGATCAACACTCTGGCAGACGACCTGGCGCTGGCGCTGGCGGCCCCCCGCATCCGCGTGGAGGCGCCCGTGCCCGGTCGCTCCGTCGTCGGCATCGAAGTGCCCAACAACAAGATCCAATTAGTGGGCATCCGCGGCACGATGGAATCGGACGAGTTTCGCCAGCTCGATTCGCCGCTGGCCTTTGCACTGGGGCGCGACGTGGCCGGCGAACCAGTCGCGGCCGATCTGGCCACCATGCCGCACCTGTTGATCGCGGGCACTACCGGGTCGGGTAAATCGGTCTGCATCAAGGCGCTCACCACCTGCCTGATCTATAACAACACGCCCGACCAACTACGCCTGGTCATAATTGACCCCAAGATGGTAGAGATGGTGCGTTTCAATGGGCTGCCGCACCTCTACGGCCGGGTGGAGGTGGACCTGGAGCGGGTGGTCAAAGTGCTGCGCTGGGTCGCGTTGGAGATGGACGGCCGCTACAAACGCTTCGCCGCCGCCACCGCGCGCAACCTCGACGACTATAACCGCACGATGAAGCGTCGCGGAGAGCAGACTCTGCCCCGCATAGTCGTACTGGTGGACGAGTTGGCCGATCTGATGATGCTGGCCCCCGACGAGGTCGAACGCACCATCTGCCGCATCGCCCAAATGGCCCGCGCCACCGGCATCCACCTGGTCGTAGCTACGCAGCGCCCCAGCACGGACGTGGTCACGGGGCTGATCAAGGCCAACTTTCCGGCCCGCATCTCTTTCGCCACCGTCAGCCAGGTTGATTCGCGCGTGATCCTGGACATGCCGGGCGCGGAGACGCTGATGGGCAACGGCGACATGCTCTACCTGGCGTCGGACGCCGGCTACCCGGTGCGCGTACAGGGCTGCTTTGTCTCGGAAGAAGAAGTGGAACGGGTGGTAAAGCTCTGGCGCGATCAGGCCGGCCCGGTCGAAGAACCGGCCCCCTGGGAACGGATGATGCGGCCAACGGCGAGCGACGAGGATGATTACAACGTGGACGAAGACGTATTGCAACAGGCGATCGCGCTGGTGCAAAGCTCTGGCAGCGCCTCGGCCTCGCTCCTGCAGCGCAAGCTGCGCATCGGCCACCCCCGCGCGGCCCGCCTGATGCAGACGATGGAAGAGATGGGCATCATCGGCCCGCCCGAGGCGGCCGGCCGCACGCGCCGGGTGATCATCGGAGGCGGTGAGTGACGGCGGGGCCAGCTCCACCCTGCACTGCCTAGCGTTCGATACCGCCAGGCAGCGACTCCATATTGCCGGGATGACCGCTCAAGGCAGTCGGCGTCGGGCCGGGCGTGTTGGTGGGAGTGGGCGTGGGAGTGCTGGTCGGGCCGCCCTCCCTGTAGCCCCAGGCCGGCAGACCGGCCGCCACCCGCATGCGCACCACGCCCCAGGTTAGCAAGAACGTCAGAACCAAAAATCCCACCAGTATGGTGGCCAGTATCTTTTTACCACGTCGTCCTTCCATCATTCCCCTACCTCATAAAGACCCGACAGGTTTTGGTCAAGCCCCAGGCGCACCTCTTGCCCCATGCCCTTTAGCACGTACTGAACGTACCCCTCGCCCGCCTGGATGCTGATGATCTGGGCGTTGGACACCCGCCTCAGATCCAGCTTTTGCCCCTCGCTGAGGCGGACGAGCAGGTGCGTGGGCTGCTCCGAGAACCTGACGACGATCTCGTCGCCGGCAAAGGTGTAGCTGGCCTGGGTCTCGAAATAGTTCACAAACTCGGCGTAAGAATCCCGGGTGGTCATCCAGCGCAGCCAGGGATAGTGCTCCCGGTTCCAGGCCAGCAGGTGGTCCAGTTGGTCGAACATGCCGTCGGCGGGATCGGAGGGGTCGCCGCGCCAGGGGGCGTCGTAGGGGTTGCGCAGATCGTCCTCGCCGGGATAATTGCTGCGGGTGTTAAAGATGTCGTCGGGGTGGACAAAGTGGGTCCACACGCCAAACATGTTCAACTCGGATAGGGCCACCAGGCGCGTGAACGGCTTGTCAAAGTAACCGTGCGTCCAACGGGGGATGGAGAACAGGTCATCGTTCCACGGCTCGGGGCCGAACTCGCGACTGCCGCCGTGCTCAAATTTGTCCGTATATATCCCCCCCACGACCTTTATGGACGGGAAGGCTTCGTGCAGGGCCTCCAGGCCGGCCGCGTCGTACAGGTTGTTAGGGGGCACGTAGGAAAAGGGCAACGGCCCCATACTATCTTCCTGCCAGCGCCGGCGCGCCTCCTCCAGAGCAGAGACCATGTTCCGCCTGGCCTCCTGCTCCCCGATACCGTCCCTCATCCACCAGTCGAGGCGCAGAGATTGGTGGTCGTAGCCGTGCAGGGCCAACTCGTGCTCCCCCTGGGCCACTTGGTGGCTCATGTAGGAGCAGAAGGGCACCTCCTGCCCGTTCACCTCGATCTTGGCGTGCACCCACTGGTTAAAATCCCACGGCGGTTCGACCAGGCCATTGTAGTTGAAGGGAATGATCCACAGATAATACAGGCCATACTTGCGGGCCAGGCGCATCATGTCCGGGAACCACACCTTGTAGTAGAAATCCACCACCGACATGTCGTACTCGCCGGCTACCGGTTCGAGTTTGCGAGTAGGGGGCGGCGCGGGGAAATCGTCAACGTGGAACAGGCCCACGTTCGCCAGCGCCATCACCGCAGCGGGATGGACGTCCAGCAGCGACTGGACGGCAAAGCCCCGGAATACTTTGAAGGCCAGCAGGTCGTTGTTCCAGTAGAGGACGCGGCCCCGGCCAAACTTGTGACGCCACAGAAGAGGATATTGACCGTCACCAGAGGTAGCTAGCACCTCGACGCTGTCCGCCGCCGTCACGGCCATCGCGCTGAAGGTGCTGAGGTATTGCTCTTCCAAGTAGAGGTCCTGGAGGCCGGGGAAAAAGTCGGCGACAAAGCGCAGGCCAGATTCGACCAGGATGCCTTCCGGCTCCTGCCGCTCCTGGATGCCAAACACTTCCCGCAACGCGGGGTTCCAGGCGCGGACCAACACCGCCAGTCCCCCGCCGCCGACCACGTATTCTTTGATCTTGAGAGCCTGCTCGTCGCTCAGGCGCCAGATGCTCTCGGCCGCCAGCGCCACCGCCGAGTAGGGGCTAAGGTCGGCGATGAGCGCGTCAGGCCCAATATCCGCGTCGTCGTAGGCGATCTTGGCATAGTCCAGCGCCCTGGTTATCTGGGGGTATAGCACCTGACTCAAGGGGCCAGCAGTGTCGTGGATCAGCAGCACGCGCTGGGGCGCTTCGCCAGGAGCAGCAGCCAATCCCTTCCGAGGGACGTCACTCTCTCTGACCTCGTCAATGAGGGGGAACGGCAGCAGCGAATGGAGCAGAGCGCTGCCCCCCAACAGCAATGCTTCTCTGCGGCTGATACGGTAGTCTTTCATATCAATGTCACCTTGCTTTCTTCAGGCAGTTGAGCGTGTGCGCAACTAGTTGCGACGGAACCGGCGTCTACGAACCCGCCGTGGGAATGAGCAGGCCGAGGCGCACCTCTGAATCCGTGGCCCGCAACACGTACTGGTAATACCCCTGGCCCTCGTAGTAGCTGACGATTTGCGCGTTCACCACGTTGTTCATGTCCAGCTTGCGCCCGTCGTTCAGGCGCAGCAGCAGATAGGTCGGATGGTCGGAGAACTGGACGGTGACCTGGTAGGATTTGTCAAAGGTACAGGTCGCGTCGGTGGCAAGATAATTCAATAGCTCGGAGTGAGCGTCGCTGGTGGTCAGCCAGCGCAGCCAGGGATAGTGCTCCTGGTTCCACTCCAACAGCTCGTCGAGTTGGGCGTGCTTCTCATCCCAGGAGGAGACGTCGCCCGCGCCGACAGCGTGGCTCCAGACGCCCAAGGTGTTCAGCTCCGAAAGCGCCAGCAGCCGGGTGTAGGAATCGCCCGCGTACCCGTTCGTCCAGCGGGGCACGGCAAAGAGTTCCTCGTTCCACGGTTCCGGCCCAAACTCGCGGTCGCCGCCCTCCTCGAACGCGCCAAAGGGGGCAGCGCCCACCACCCGCACCGAGGGCAGCGCCGCGCGCAGAGCGACCAGGCTCGCTTCGTCGTAGAGACCGCCGGGAAGCACACAGGTCGCGGGCAGCGGCCCCAGGCTGTCCTCCTGCCAGCGCAACCCGGCCGCCTCGAAGGCCGCCTCCCGAGAATAACCTTGCAGGGCCAGCTCGTGGCCGCCCCGACCGGCCTGGTAGGCCATGTAGGCGCAGAATGGGGCCTCGTGCCCCTCTACTTCGACCGCCGGCTCATCCCACGCGGCAAAGTCCCAGGGCGGCTCGGCCTGCAGGTCCGCCAACCAGGTGTATCTCACCCCGTACTCACCGGATAGCTCGACCATATCCGGAAACCACTGGCGGTAGTAGAAATCCTCCGCCCCGGCCGGCGGGGGAGCGGGAAAGCCGTCCACCTGAAAGACGCCGGCGTTGGCCAGCGCCATCACCGCCCCACCGTGCGCGGCCATGACCGATTGAACCGCCAGCCCTCGGAACTGCTTGGAGGACAGCAGGTCGTTGTTCCAATAGATGGCGCGCCCCAGGCCAAACTGCCGCCGCCAGACGAGGGGGCGGCTGCCATCCCCGGTGGTGGCGAGTATCTCGACCCCGTCCACCGTCGCCACGGCCAGCGAATCGAACTCGCCCACGTCCCGCGCCTCGACCAGCAGCCCCTCCAGCCCCGGAGCTAGGTCACCGACAAAGTGGATACCGCTGCTGACTATCGCCTCGCCCTCCACTTCCCGGCCAGAGATACCGAACAGCTCGTCCAACACCGGGTGGCGGGCGGGGGCGAGGACGGCCAACCCGCCGCCAGCGACCACGTACTCTTTGATCGCGAGCGCCGCCTCTTCACCGATGCCCGATACGTCCTGGGCGGCGATGACCAGGGCCGTGTACTCCTCCCAGGAAGAGCTCTGCCCCCCTCCCGCCACGTCCGCCCCCGCGTGGGCGATCTTGGCATAGTCCAGGGCCACGGTCACCTGGCCATACAACTGTTGGCTGGCAGCGTCCGTGCCATCGTAAAGCAGGAGCACTTTTTGGGCCGACAGACCGGTGTAGACGGGTTGAGGCTGGAAGGCGACCTTGTTGACCACGGCCACAAAGCCAACGCCCCCCAGGCCCACGAGCGCGACCGCCGCGAGCAAGGTGGAAAGGGGCAATCTCGAGTTTTTCATTGTACTTCTCCCAGACCTCACTCGCATCCTCACTCTTGCCCACCGGGTTCCAACGGGTGGTGAATGTGATAGATGACAACGTCGTCGTCCTGGTAGTAGACGGTCATATTGTCGTGAGAGCGTTCATAAGTGGAACACCAATCCCACAGGGCCTGCTCCATTCGCACTCTCTCGTGCAGCCCTTGCGCCGTGAACGGGGCAGCGTACGCGTTCTTTTCGACCAGGATGTAGACGTGCTCCGTAGGCACGCTGAACTCGGGTGCATCGGGGTCATAGTGGTACATCTCTGGGGCATAGGTTTGCAGGAAGTAGTCGCCGTTCAGATACCAACCCCGGCCCAGGGTGTGGGGCAAAACCTCGCTCGCGCCGACGATGGTCCAGGTGTAGGCCAGGTGCTCCTCTTTGATGTTGTATATCTCGAGAGCCACGACGTCGTATTCGGCTTTGGCGGCCCCTTCGATCACCAGGGGCGGGCTGGCGAACAGCGACAGGGCCAGGATAATCACGACCGCTCCCAGGGACAGGATTGGGGATTGGAGATTGGAGATTGGGGATTTGAACCGACTTGCCAGGGCAGCCACCCACGAGGCAAGCATGCCGTAAGCCGTTCCCAAACCAGCGCAGGTCAGCAGTGAGAGCGTCGCCGCCATCAGGCGACTGGCGAGCAACACCGACCAGGTCGGTTGCTGACTGGCCCACAGCAAGATAGCGGCGGCGAACAGGGCCAGCGCCAGCGTGACGCGGCCCGTGCGGGTGCTGTGCTGCGACACGAGACCGTCGTCGTCGCCGCCGGGGAGCAGCAGGAGCGGGGCGGCGAGCAGGGCCGCCAAGAACAGGGGCGTCTCTGAGGCCAACACCTGAGGCAGTCCGGTCACTTCTGCAGACCAACGCTCCCCCATCTGGGCGGTCAGCGCCAGCGGCCCCTCGACCCACTCCTTGCCCCCCAACCAACCGACGACGTAAAAGAGGTTGCCGGAGGCAATCGCGCCGAGTCCGGCCAGGAGTATCCACAGCAGTCCCCGGCCCCGCCAGCGGCCATAGATCAGCCCGGCCGGCAGCGCCAGCGCCCAGCCCACCAGGGCCACCACCCCGACGAAGGGATGGATCAGGAACACCGTCACCGTCCCCTGGAAAGCCAGTCCCAGCCAGACCAGCTCCCGCTCCGCCAGGTAGCGGGCCATAAAGACCCAGGTGGGCAGCAGGAAGGCCAGCGCCAGCTCCGTCGGCAGTGCCTGGTCGGGATAGAGAGGCAGGCCGGGGAGAACCTGCGCAAAGGTGAACATCCCATACAGGGAGGCTCCCAGTAGAGCAGCGTCGCGCCGCCCGGAAAAGCGCCGGATGGCAAAGTACACGGCTGCCACGGTCAACCCGCCGACCAGCCCTTGGGCCACCCGCAGCAGCGTCGCCTCGTCCAGGAAAGCGAATTGCTTCAGACCGCTGAGCAGGGTAAAAGCGCCGTAGGGATAGATGCCGTCCACGTACAATTCATTGCGGGTCAGGCCCTTGAGCCACCTCAGGTGAGAGTAAAAGGTCGGCGTGAGGGCGGCGTGGTTGAGAGCCTCGTACAGCCTCAGGTAGGCGCTGAGCAGCAACACCCACAGTAGAGCTATACCCCACAGGAGCCGGTCGCGGTCGGGCAGCCACTCTCTGGCCCAGGTCTTGAAATCGGCCCAGCAGCGGCGGGCCGACTCGCCATAGTCCACCCGCCCCTCCATCGCGTCCATGAGAAAGGCCACGAAGCGGGCGAACAGACGCTTCAGGTCGGCCAGGGGCAACCCCTCGGGGCGCAGAAACAGGACGAGTAAATAGAGCAGGATATAGCTGACTATCAGGGAAAAGAGATCATAGACGCCGACGATGGTCAGGAGATGGACGATGAGGGTGGTGTAAAAGCCCATGCGCACCACGTCGGCCCACAAGCGGCTCTCCCCCTTCTGCGGCGCGGGGAGAATCTGGCGCGGCAGCAGGATAAAGATGGCCCAGAACCAGACCACGACTTTGGCCGCCGCTACGAGCAAACCGAGAACATAGCTTGATGCCATTGCAGCCCTCTCCCCCACCCTAGACCCTTCGAGTTCTCTGAAACCCGAGGGGTCTGTCTAGTAACGACACTCAACGAGAAGTGTCTAGCAAAGCTCTGCCTTAGGCCAGTTGCAACTCTGGGATTTGTAACACACGCCCTTGGATGGACTCTACGATCGTATCACGAATAAAGCGACTTGCGGCCAAGATTTCAATGCCGATGAGCTCCCCCGCCGCATTCATTTCCACGGTGATGTTCGGGACAAGTTCCACACTTCCCGCTTCAGGTTCATCGGAAATCACGATATGTAATATATCGTCCTGCTCAAAATACACCATCCGTGTCTCATTCATACGCCAACCTCCCCGTCTTGAGCCGCAAATTGATTTGCTGGCGAGTAGTGACGTGAATCGTTATAGGGATGAGCATCTGGGCTTCAATCTCGCAGGGAATCAGCACCAAGACGCCTTTATGCCGACCTATCGCTACCAAACGCCCTGTCACCGTATCTACGTATCTCTCGCCTGTGTAGCGCACAATGCGCTTTATCTCGCCCAGATCAAATCCGCGCAACTTGGCCCGATACTGCATATACTCTGTCCAGATTATCTCCAAGCGCGGTGTCTCCCTTAAACGACTCTCCCCCCAGTCATCAATAAGACGAATAGTAATAATAATCCAACTCGTCCATGACCCGCCAGGCATACCAGGTGGACAACAATCCGAACACGACGCCGCCGGCCACCAGGCCCAAGACGCTGTAGTAATAGACCACGATACGGCTGAGCAAGAACCCGACCACCACGTTGACCACAAAGCCCACCCCGATGGCCCGCAGTACAAAGCGCGGGCGCGAGAGTGAGAGGAAGAACACGGCGTTCAACAACCCCAGGGCCAGGAAAGCGTACCCCACCATCCCCCAACGGTACACGAAAGGGGTGATCACGGCGTCGCCCATGGCAGCCCAGGGCAAGGTGCGCAGCCAGTCCACGACGATGTCGCTGATTATCATACTGATCACGGTCACGATCAACAACAGGAGCAATTGGCGCACGTAAAAGGCTTTGAACGAGCGGTTGTGACGGTGCACGTCAAAGGCAACGTGTTTCTCCTGCTCGGGGATGATCATGGTGGCGAACTCGTTGATGGTGTACTCTAGCATGGCGATGGTCAAAATGAGCGAGATGAGAGCCAGGTCAATGCCCACCTCGTAGGCGGTGCGGAACCAGATGATGTAGGGCGACGGCTCGCCGCCGGGCGAGTAGGGCGCCGACCAGCCGACGACACGGTCGAGGAAGAGGAAACCAAAATAGAGCACGCCGTACACAAAGTAAGGGCTGACCGCCCAGGTGATGATGGAATAGCGGGGCATCTTGGCCAACTCTTGCACGCCGGCCACGTCGCGCGCCTTGCGCACCAGAATCTGGCGGCCCCACAGGAAGGCGATGACGTTGGATACGAGAATACCGATGGCGTGGGAGGCATAGATGGACCAGCCCAGGTAGGTCATGATGACCCACACCAACATTCCACCGATCACTGTGGATAGCAGGATAGCCAGGTGCTCTTCCAGCATGTACAATATCGAAACGTTGAGCCACAGGCAAGCAAGCAACACGAAATACATGATGCAGATGAGGATCATGTCCTGCTCAAAGATGGGCAGGATGAGATTGCCCACGTACATCAAGACCGCCACGACGAGAGTGAGCGCGACGCCCCCCAGCAAAAAGTTTTCGCTGATGCGCTTGGCGAGCAAATAGATCCCCTGCTGCCAGTAGAACATCCCCCGCCGGCTGATGATCTGCGAGAATCCACCGGTGACGATGTAGCTGAGGATGGTGCCCACGGCGATGACGGTCGCCTGCCGCTCGCTAAAGAACAGCCAGGCCCACAGCGACGAACTCAGGGCAAAGAGCACAATGATCTGGGCCGTCATCGGGGCCGCGAACAGGCTGCCCTTGAGGTAGAACTTGATAAAGCGCCCCACCCGGCGCAACAGCCCCCGCCGTCTCAATTCCTGCGGCCCGCCGCCCTCGCCGGCAGCACGCTGCCGCGCCCGCTCGTAGACCTCGCCCGCCAGATCGAATAGATCGGCGGCTCCAAAGTCGGTTTGGGCATCTATGTCGCGCAGGCCCGTGCTCTCCAGGGTGGCGACCACGGCCCGCACATCCAACGGCACGCCGACGGTCTCGACGATCATATCCACCAACTCGGTCCTGGTCGCCTCGATCTGATCCTGCCGTCGGGGCTGCTGAGCAGGACTTGGCTCCAACCCAATGGGGCCGGGCATAGCTCGTTCAACGACCGTCATGCTCTCACCCTCCCTTCCACCACCAGCGGCGACGGCGCAGCAAGCGGCACCCGTTCACTCTTCGCCTGCGCCAAGTTCCGGTACAAATCCCAATAGGCATCCACCGATCTCGAGGTGCGGTACTTGGCCAACACCTCGTTGCGCGCCTTGCGGCCCATCCACTGGCGCAATTCGTCGTCCTGGAGCAGCTGGACCACCTTCGCCGCCAGCGCCTCGTGGTCGCGGGGCTTGCACACCGTGTCAAAACACGCCAGCGCCTCCCGCACTCCCCCCACGTCGGTAGCCACCACCGGCCGCCCGCAAGACATGGCCTCCAGAACGGTGTAGGGGAATCCCTCAGAGATGCTGGTCAGGATACTGACCTTGCCCTCGACGAAAATTTTGTGAGGCTCCGGGTGGAACTTGCCGAACTTGAACGTCTCGTCCAACCCCAACTCGGCCATCAGATCCACCGCCCGGGATATCCCTTCTCGCCGCGCCGTCTCGGCGATCCGCTCTTTCTCCTCGGGCCTCCCCTCCTCGTCCGCGATCAGATTGAGACACTTGAGGACGTAGGGCGGGTCGGCGGTCACCGAACCGTAGAGCTTGAATTGCGCGTCGGGGATGGTCCGACGAACGGTGTAAGCGGTGCGAATCATGGTCTCGACATCCTTGAGAGGAAAGACTCGGGCCGCCGCAACCACCGCTACTGCCTCCTCCGGCTCCGGCTCGTACTTGAACACATCGGGATTGACGCCATTGTAAATAGTTTGGAGCTTTTCTTCAGGCACGCCGTACAGCCTTTCCCACTTTTGGTTAAAGTTGCACACCGGCGAGATCTGGTCGGCGTAAGCGTAGCACAGCCGCGACACAAAGACCGACAGGTTGATCAGAAATCGCTTGAGAAAATAAGTTATATCGGTGGCCGAGACGGCGATATACCGCTCGCGGATGTAGACGCCGTGCTCGGTCAGCAGCATCGGCGTGCCGTATTCCAGTTTGGCGATCACGCTGGCTAACCCGACGAAGGCGGCGATGGTGGCGTGAGTGATGTCGGTATCCGGGATGGGCGCGTTCAACACCATCAGCAGCTTGTTCAACCAGCGCAACGCGGTGGTGAGATCGTAGAGATTGGGAATCTCTGCGGCCACAAAGTCGTCGGGCCGCTCGCGGTAAGGGCGCAACATCTCCTCCTGAAAGACCTCCCACACCCGCTGCGACTTGAAACTCTCGACGTAATCGTATTGTTGAAAGTAGTGATACAACTCGTGGACCGTACGCCCGTAGGGGGTCACATCCAACCCGGTCTCTTCCATACCCTCCAAAAAGCGGCGGAATAGGGGGATGAACTTTTCCTCAATGACCTGTGGAGTAGTATCCCGCTTGTGACGGTAAATCTCGGAAAAAGGCGCGTCGGGCAGGATGTACTCGGCCGGCTCCTCGGTGCCCCACAGTGGGACGTGAATGACCTGCTTCACGTTATCCAGCAACTGGTACTTGAGTTTGACGTTGGGGTCGCCGGTGATGGCGCAGACGTGGTACTCCACCCTCCTGCCCGGCTCATCCAGCGACCCGTTCAGTTCTCGCACCAGGATGTCACACCACGTGCTGACGCCCCCACCCACGAAAGGGTAAGTGCCTTCGGTTTCCAGTAGAACTGAGAAATTGTCGCTCATAGGAACCTCCCCCGCCCCACTTGCAAGCTCGCCGCCTGCGCCTCCACCACGCTACGGTTATACCACGAAACTCGTTTTCGTGCCAACGCCCCCGCCCTTACGAGCCGGCGTACACCCAGCGCCTGTGTCCCGGCAATCCGACCGCCTCCGATTGCGACACGACGGCGTAGGGGTAGGCGAACGCCTCGGCATCACGCCTGATCTCTTCCGGTGGCGCGTCACCCGCATAAGGGGCAAGCAGTTGAGAAAAGCTTTCACTGCGCCCGTTGTAGGATGGCGCCAGAGGGTCGAGCGAAGCTGCCCACTTGACCGCCAGGAGCTTGCCCAGGCCACTGAAGGCGGTCACATAATTCCACTGCTTACCGTAATAGCTGCCGAACGGGTTGAGAAAGACACGTGTACCGCGCGCGGTCACTCGCGTTCGCATAGGGCAAAAAGCGAGCGACGCATTGACGTCGGCCGTCTGTGCCACGAGCAAGCCCTTGTCCCCGTCCGTCACGGCGACCCAGCCGTGTGTCACGTGATTGTTGAACGAATCGAGCTCCTCGTTCTTTGAGAACTCGCCATAATCGAGGTCATAGTGGCTCACGTGATCCAAATAGTTGTGCTTCCACACCCGCAGCGGCTTTCCGCGACGCCCAAACAGGGCCGGGCGCAATTCGCACGGCACGACCTCGCGCCAGTTGCCGTCGTACTCCCGCCCCAGCCGGCGCGCCTTCTCCTCGTCATAGTTGTCCGAGCGGGTTTGAGGATAAGTGACGTGTGTGTCCACGTACAGATACGGCAAGCCAGAGGCAAGCAGAAATTCGCGCTCGACCCCGACTCGCTTCTCCACGCCCAATCGAATTTCCCCTTTTACCCTCACGAACCCGACCAGCCCGCAGCCGAGGACGTCCGCCTCTGATAACCTCCAACGCGAGACCTCGGCGACGCGGCCGGCATAGTTGACCGCGCTCCGCACGAACGGCCCGTCGGCCATTTCTACTCCCGCGCACGCAAACCCCACCGGCCGCATATCCTCGTCAAAGCGCAGTGTGACGAACTCGTTTCCAAGTTCAAAGGGATCCGCTCTCACCACGACAGGGCCCGGCGCCTCGACGCCTCCGGCCGGCTGCCCCGAGAAATCCAGATAAAAATCCTTCCGCTCGCCGCCCCGCATACTCGCGACGAACAAAAGCTCGGCATCGAGCGATCCATCCTCTCTTTCGTCGTGGCGGATGACGACCGGACGGGCCCTTCTATCGGCGTCGAACAGCCTGGCTACGACAGCCTCCGGGGCGGAAACGGGGATCCGCACCAGCGCGCGGGAGGGTTTAACCTCGTATTCGACCGCCCCGGTAGAAAGGCCGCGCGCGTAATCGAACAGCGAAAACGCGGTCTCGTCTTCCCCATCGTCGCAAGCTCTCTCTGCAGCCAAGTCAAAGGCGCGAGACGCCTTCTCGACCGAGACGTACAGCAAGTTGGCCGCTGTCTGCAGGCGAGTACGGTTCATAACCGGCGACGACAATCCAAAATGCGTGGTCGAGAGTAGCCTCAGCCGGGCCTCGGCGGATTCCTCGAGCAGCCCCTCCATCTCCCGGCAATCGCCCTCGCCCAACGAGTCCATAAACCACCGCGCCTGCAGCTCCAGGATGCGGGAGCGCTCCACGCCCGTCCACAGTTGATGGTTGGACCACTTTTCGGCCCAGCTAGAGTAGCCGTCAAAGCCACCGTCGGCGGTATCCTGCCCGATGGTGATGACGCCGACCGGCGGGTGCGTCCTCACGTACTCGCCCGGCGTCGTGAAGGCGACGTAATTGAGATGGCGCACGCTCTCGACCAGCCCACGCAGTCCCCGCGCCGCTGCCAGGAGGTTGCTTACTACGGGCCAATCGTACCCGCACCAGTACTCGTCGTCGGCGTCCGCATCAATCAGCAGCAACAAGTCCTGCGGCTCGGCCAGCGCCAGTTGCGCGCGCCGCAGCCGCTTCAGCCACCAGCGGAGGGAGACGTTGTCGGCAACGTCCCCGTGGTTGTAGGCCGGCAGGAGCGTCAACGTCTCGTCAATGCCCGGATACGTCAACGTCAGCGGGTTGTAGCGCTGCTCGACCGGCAGGGGCGCGACGAAATTACTGAACCCATTGAAGGGAACCGCGCTATAGAAAAGGCTGATGTACTCAATACCGCGCTGCCGGTACAACTTGAGATGCAGCGGCGTGTACATCATCTCCTGCGGGCGCACCATCGGGGTGAACGCGCCAAAGAGATCACGCAGGCCCGAACCGGCCTCGTTGGTGATGGCACGCCCTATCGTGGCGTCGAATTCGGCGGCGGTGTGGGCGCCGACGAGACCATTGTTGTAGGACATCACCTGCACCTCATCCTGTCCACCGGCCACGCGCCGCTTGAGAGATTCGATGATGTCTGGGCAGTGCTGCGGCATTATCGTCTCCAGCGAGAAATAATTCTCGATATCCCACGCGCCGCGCACCGGGACGCCGTTCGCATTGAACTCGTCGAGCACCTGGATGATCTTGCGAATGACGCGGATGTCCTTGCCAAAGCCAAGCTCGTCGGGCGTATCGCCCCGGTACGAGTGATAGAAATTGACGTGAAACCTAAAAGCGAGAAATATCCTGGAATCAGACTTGCTCGTCACCGAATCCTCCTCGCACGCGGGTTAGAACGAGGGTGGAAAGCAGGAAAAGCCCCGCGTAAATGCCAAAGATGAGCAGATACCCCGTCTCTGGCGATTGAGGGACGTGCGCGCTGAAATAATCGGCTATGGGGCCGCCGATGTAGGCTCCCACCGCCCCCGCGCCCGCCCCGGCCAGATTAGAGATACCCAGGTACTTGCCGGCTTCCTCCTGGGGGACAATGTCCGTTCCCAAGGCCCAGTTGGTGGTGAAAAATGTGCCCGTGGCTGCACCGACGAGGCAGCCGCCCACGTAAATCACGCTCATGTTGGGCGAGAGGAGGAGTACCAGCGTGCCCAGCGCCGCTACGACGCCGCTGAGCGCCACCAGACGCTTGCGCCCGATCCGGTCGGCCAGCCAGCCGCTCGGCAGCGCGCACAGCAAGATCAGAATACCCACCACCATCATCAACTGCGAGGCTGGCCCGGCGGCCTCCTCTCCATCCATTCCCAACCGGGCCTGGAGAAAGTAGACGGCAAAAGTAGAAAGATTGATAGCGCCAACGAGAAACGCCAGCCGGTTGACCACCCACCAGGAGAAGGATGGGTAGCGACGCGCCTCCTCGCTTCCGATACTGATGCGCGCACTGGCCCACACGCCCACGACGACGGCGCCCGTCATCGCCAGCAGCCCTGCCAGCCCCATCACGATCAGGTGAGTTGATAGCGAACTCACGCCGCTCAGGAGTTGGCCTATCAGATTGACCGCTTTCCCCATCCCCAGGATAACGACCATAAAGACCAGCGTCATAGCCACCAAACGTCCAAAGGGCTGCCAATCCAGCGGTTCGGGAGACTCACGCAGCGGTTCCTCACGCACGAACATGGTGACGAGCATAGCCAGAAACAGGATGCCGACCGCCACCAGGATACCGGTCCACATCCGGCCCGCCGCGATCAACTGGCCGATGGTGAGAGCGACGATGATGACCGGCAGCAAGTCCATCACCGACTTTACGCCAGAAAAGATGCCGCGCCGGTCGCCCGGCACCAGGTCGGGAATCAGGCCCTGCTCCGCACCGTGAGCGAAATTGGACGCTATCTGTGAGAGTACCGCCAACCCGAACAGAAACCGATAACTGGGCGAGGCGACCATAGCGACCAGACAGACTGCGTTCAACAACGTGCCGACCAGGACAAAGGGGCGCCGCCGCCCCCAGCGAAGCGTGCTGCGATCCGAAAGCATACCCGCCAGCGCCTGCACCAATAAAGCGACCATCAGGGTATAGAGGCGCAGGTTGCCATAGGCAGTGCCCTGCCGCTCAGGCCCAACGAACTCTTGTACCAACAAGGGCTGGATCAGCCCGTTGGTCTGAGATATCGTCGTCAGACCCAGCCAGTAGATGTTGATCGTGATGTAATCGTACCAGCGCACCTGTTTCATAGGCTCCTTCCTTTCACACTGAGCTTGTGTGGTTGTAACATCTCGGGCTTAGCCCGTTCAAGTTTTCGAGGCGCCCGACATAACTAGAGAATCTCAATCTCCCAGCCCACGACCTGCACTTCGGGGCGGTGGGCCTCGATCCAATGTACGGTCCGTTCGAGAACTGCGTGGACACGACCGGGGTCATTGGCGACGGTGACGAGGGCTATTTCCGCCGACTGCCAGAGATCATTGCTCCCTACCTCAGCTACAGCCAGGTTGAACTCGCGGTGCAGCCGGGTCAGGAGCGGCTTGAGGAGGCTGCGCTTGCCCTTGAGCGAACCGTTGCCGGGAAGATGCAGTTCGACGATACAATTACCAATGACCATGACGTAAGACGTGAAATGCAACTGGACGCGTTCAGTATAGCATGGCGAGAAAGATAGTCAAACTTTGCGCGTCCACTCACGGGTCGCGTATTTCTCCGCTCGCAACTCTTCCGCCCAAGCTAGTTCCTCTTCGGTCAACGCGCCTGGCTCTAGATAAAGATTCAGCACCTCGGCCAAGCCCGTCGCCAATGCGTCGGCCGCCTCATCCCACGCCACCGGGTGGCTCAGAGCCTGCTCGACAGTCGTAGCGCGGGCGCGCACGCGGGCGGAATCAGGGCGAGAAACCAGAAAGCGGCAAATGCGGGCGACATCTCCGTGCAGCGGCAACGCACCGTGCTGGAGCACTACTCCCCGAGACCGCATCTGAGCACTCCCCATCAGCTTGCACCCCCCGCACGTAATCTCATAATCAGAAGGAACCTCGAAGCAAACCGGCCCTGCGAGACGGCGGCTGCTCCAGCGCCGGTCGGCGGATAGATCCGTGACACCCAACAACTCTAGCCCGCGCACCAGCCCGGCGCTGAGACGGCGATAACTCTCCACAATAGACCCCGCCACGCGGGGATCCGTATCAGGCGCAATAGCACTGTAGGTCAACTCGTCCACGTGCAATATAGCCTTACCACCGGTAGGCCGGCGCACCAAGCCAAAGCCGGCGACCTGCAACGCTTCCAGATCTATGTCGGTCGCCTTCTGTGCCCGGCCCAGAGAGAGACACGCCGGCTCCCAGGCGTAGAACCGGAGCGTGGGCGGGGCGCGTCCTGCCGCCAGGGCCCGCAAGATCGCCTCGTCCACCGCCATATTGGTAGCGCCATCGGCCGGAGCCGAGCGAAGCAGTCGCCAGAGTGAAACTTGACTGTAACAGGGCTGTAACCTAAACAAGATGAAATCGTTGTAGAATCACGGTATAGAATTCGCTGACAGGGTTCTATTTTAGCACACCTGATACAAGGAGCAAGGAGATGAATTCGTGCGCTTATTGCAACACCAACGCCCTCTACCGCGACCGCAGCAACGGCGCTTACCTGTGCCTGGCTCACACTCGCTTGGAAGTGGTCGGGCCGCGGGGGGAAGCGCCCAGACCCCCGCTCACTATCCGACCCTCAATCCCTGCCGACCACCAACAGATAGCCGAGTTGGCACTCTATTTTTGGGGTGAGACAGAGATCGAGTGCTTTGGGCAGAGTTACCAGGTGAGCGCACTGCCGGCCTACGTCGCCTGCGACGGAGGTGAAATCGTCGGCGCGGTCAGCTATGCCCGCCAAGATGACGTAGACACCCTGATAACTCTCAACGTCCTGCCCCAATGGCAGGGCCGAGGGGTGGCAAAGAAACTGATCGCGGCGGTGGTTGAGCAAGCGCGCACCAACGGTACGACGCGCCTCATCACCGCTACGAGCAACGACGACCTATCCGCGCTGGCGCTCTACCAGCGGCTCGGATTCACGATCACGGGGGTGCTGGTAGGCAGACTGGTGGAGCACCACAACGGCGTAGAGCCGGGCTTTGGCGGTATCCCGGTGCGAGACGAGATCCAACTGGAACTGCGGCTGTGAGCGCGCGGTTTCGATTTGCGTCTTTGAACCTTATGTGGTATAAGAGGAATTGCACGCCCCCGTAGCTCAGTGGATAGAGCACCGGCCTCCGAAGCCGGTGGCCCGCGTTCGAATCGCGGCGGGGGTACTGGGGGAAACGATCAACAGGGTTCAGCGCCATCGTCGTATCCCCTGATTTCAGCTCTCACTCAACGCTGCTGGCAGATCGTCGGGGAAAGGCACCAAGCCGCGCCGGCCTGCCGCGCGGAGTTGAAACGCCCCGCTGACACTCGAAACCTGTTGGAAACAGGTAGGCGACCGTCTGTACCTCGCGCTGCTTTCTCCCACTCGGCCAAGGTGGGAAGACGCGCGCCGAGCCAATCGCAGAACGCCCAAGCATCGTGCCAACTGATGCCACGTGCGGGATATTTTCCCTTCGTTTCTGCCAGGCAGCTACGGCCTTCAAGGACCATCTTCCACTGCTCACCGGAGAATGCGTTTCGGTACGAATAACGGTGATTGCTTTCGGCAAACTGTTCCACGCCCTGGCGCCGCCTGTTCTAAGGCGGCGCGGCTTGTCAATTCACCATGTCAACCGGGAACTGAACGGCTCTACCGCGTCTATGTTCACAAAGGCGGCAGCACGTACATCACTACGACGACGCTCAGTCCCCAGAGGAGAAACGTGAGCTGGAGCGGACGGTCGGATAAGGCGATCTCCTCCGGCGCCCCCCCCATCCCTTTGACGTGCATCAAGTAAAGGAGGCGAAAGATGCCGTACAACACGAAGGGAATGGTCAGCATCATCGTGTGGTTGGGGGGCAGATTAGGGGCGGAAAAGGTGTAAAAGGCATAGGCCACCAGCGTCGAGGCGGTCACGATGCTGATGATGTGATCGAGCAGCGGGAGGTTATACTCTTGCAGACTTTCCCGGTGGGCGTTGGCGTTCTCCTTCAGCAGCACCAACTCGTGACGCCGCTTGCCAAAGCCGATCAGCAGCGCCAGCAACGTCATACAGATGTAGAGCCAGGGAGAAAAACGCTCGGCGTCCACCAGCGGCACGCCGGACGCCACGCGCAACAAAAAGCCGGCCGCAATGACCATCACATCCACAATGACGACGTTCTTGAGCCAGAAAGAGTAGGCGATCTGGAGCAGCAGGTAGGTGGTCAGGATAGCGCCAAAGCCCGGGGCGAGGAGGAACCCGGCCGGCAGCGCGACGAGGGGGATGAGGATGGCCGCGCCGATGGCAGAGCCGGCGCTCACCTGACCGCTGGCGAGCGGGCGGTGACGCTTTTTGGGATGCCGGCGGTCTTTTTCGACGTCTACCAGGTCGTTGATGAGATAGACCGTACCGGACAGCAGGCACAACAGCACGAACCCAGCGAAAGTTTGAGCCAGATAGCGCAGGTCGAACAGCTTGACGTCGAAAACCAATGGGGCAAAAGCAAATACGTTCTTGACCCATTGCCTGGGCCGCATCGTCTTGACCAGTCCTGTGATCAAAGTTAAACCTCCATACAGACCCGGATGGCGAGATGATACCAGATATACCGTATTTGGGCAAATGGGCGACCTTGCCAAATGCGCATCTTTATGTTATCATACCGCCCGTTGCGCGCCTACAGGCGAGCTTTCCGCTCCCGGCACCGGGTCCGGGGGCCAATCCCGTGGAAAGGAGGTGATCGTCTAGTGCGCAGTTACGAGTTGATTTTTATTGTCCATCCTGACGTGGACGGAGATGATCTTACCGCCGTTGTAGACCGGGTCCAAGAACTGGTCAAGCGCGATGGCGGCCAGGTTGTGAAAATCGAGCCCTGGGGAATGCGTCGGCTGGCCTATCCCATTCAAAAGCGCTGGGAAGGCCAGTATGTGTTGATGCAGCTCGAGATGGAGCCCCAGGGCGTGTCTGCGTTAGAGCGCAGCCTGAGACTGACCGAACAGATCATGCGCCATCTGGTCGTGCGCGTCGAACGAGCTGCACCGGCGACAGAGCCGGTCGAGGCTCAGGAAGATGCTCAACCCATCGAATCGGTCACCGAGTAAAGGTGGTGAGATCGTTATGGCGAGGGGTTTGAACAAGGTGATGGTCATTGGCAACCTGGGACACGACCCCGAAATGCGTTACACGCCCACTGGACGACCGGTGACGTCGTTCAGCGTCGCCGCCAGCCGCAGTTGGACCAACTCCGACGGAGAGCGGCGTGAAGAGACAGAATGGTTCAACGTGGTGGCTTGGGGCAACCTGGCCGAGATCTGTAAGCAGCACCTGTGCAAGGGACAGCAAGTCTACGTCGAGGGTCGCTTGCAGACCCGCAGTTGGGAAGATGACGAGGGTAAGCAACGCTTCCGCACCGAGTTGGTGGCCAAAGAGATGATCGTGCTGGGTGATCGGCGTGCCGGTTCGGATTCCGCCGGGCTCGCTGGCAACGAATTTACGTAGGGCGGGTTTCTTACCCGCCTCCGAGTTTCAATTCGAGTTGGGGAGGTTGAATTTTGGCAAAGAGAGAACAGCGCCGTAGTAGACAGCGCAGAGATAATCGGTTCAGCGGACGTCGCAAAACGTGCGTCTTTTGTCGAGACAAAGTTGATTATATTGACTACAAGGATGCCAACGCACTTGGCTCTTTCTTGACCGACCGGGGCAAGATCCAGCCCCGACGGCGAACAGGGATGTGCGCTAAACATCAGCGACAGTTGGCGACGGCGGTCAAACGGGCTCGCCACCTGGCATTGCTGCCGTTCACGGTACAACTCAAACCTGGACGCAGTCGCTAGGTTGGGTTCAGACAACCCTCGGAAATGATTACTACTCACCCTAGTTAATGCGGAACGTTTTCCAAAGCTCGTATCTTGCTGAGAAAACCGTGTAAAAGACAGCGTCTTGCCGCACGAGAGTCCCCGAGACGGGGACTTGGAGCAGGCTGAGTAGTTGCCGTAAGTGGGAGAAGGCATGACGAAAAAGACCAAGCGCACGCGGGTGTCCAAAAAATTGACGCGGAAACAGGTTTCCCGTTTGGAGCGAGAGAAACGTATCGAGAAGTGGCTCCTCTGGGGTATTATCGTTCTGGGAGTAGTGGTCGTGGCTATTTTGACCTATGGCTTTGTCGCCGAGCAAGTTGTCAAAGCCCGTGAGCCGGTCGCTGTCGTGGATGGCGATCCCATCACAACAGAAGAGTTTCAGGCTCGGGTGCGCTTTGCGCGCATGCAGATGCAGCTCGAGCTCCAGCGTTTGAACTTGCAGCAACGCTCTCTCGACATGGCGGACCCGAACTCGGAATTCTACCTGGAATATATCCAGGGGAACATTCGCGATTTGGAGACTCAACTCTCGCTGGCGAACGCTCTGACTATTGGAAAGCAAGTTCTCGACCAGTTGGTTGTGGGAGAATTGATGCGCCAGGAGGCGGAGCGCCTGGATATTGTAGTGTCGCCGGAGGAGGTGCAGCAAGGCATCGAGAGCTACTTTGGGTACGACAGTAATCCGGCCACTGCTACGCCCGCACCGACCGCTACCCCTCCCCTGACCCCGACGGATGCCACACCCGCGCCGACGGCCGTTCCCATGCCTACCCCGACTCCAATGACCGAGGAGGCCTTCCGCCAGTTGTACAACGAGGTCCTCGCATCTTGGAGAGAGCTGGGCATCTCGGAGCAGCAATATCGTTCTTGGATAGAAGCCTCACTCTTACACGAAAAGTTACGAGAGCAGATGGATGCCCAGGTTCCCACCTCGGCCGACCAAGTCGAGATACGCTACATAAACGTGGACAACGAGGAATGGGCGAGTGGCTTTGCCACCCGGCTGGACGAAGGTCAAGATTTCGAGACCCTGGCGGGCGAGTTGGAGGAAAATGACCAAGTCAGCGGGTTTGAGCGAGAGCCGAGTTGGTATCCCAGGAGCAGATTAGAGCAACTCTTGGGCGCGACGCTGGCCGAACTGGCGTTCAGTATGGAGGTGGGGGAACACAGCCAGTCGGTGGCAGACGAAGAAGGCGACCGATATTACGTGATCAAAGTGCTGGCCCACCAGGTGCGCGAATTGGATCCCTACACGCTTCAGCAGATGCAGGACGAGGCTTTCCAGGAGTGGATCGAAGCCCAGCAGCAAGTTGCGCTCGTCGAGTATCCGCCTGTGCGGGTAGAGTGCCAGGGGGACACTCCGTGGTACCGTGATGAGTGCCGCCGCTCGTGGCGCGACCGCGACCCAACGGTGTGCCGGTGGACTCTTTTCTGGCCGTGTGGAGGTTCGTGGCAAGACCGCGTGCCGATGGACCCGTGATCCCGGTTGGCGAAAATCAACCCGGCCCCCTACCAGAGGCCGGGTTTTGTTTATCAGCGTGCACCAAGCTAGGCCACGCGACTTGGATGACACGGGTCTCGAATGAACCGTATTGGCCCTAGTTTTCCTGGAAAGCCCCCCCTACACCATTCCCAATCTCGTGCACCCGACTCTTATACTGTATACCGTTTAGCCTCGATCACGTTGGGCAACCGCTCGATCTTGGTCAACACGCGGCTTAGTTGGGCAAAGTCATTGATTTCCAAGGTAATGTAGAACGTGGAGATATTATTCTCCTTGCTCTGTCTCAAGGCCGCGATATTGATATCCTCGGCGCCGATGATGGAGGAAATCTCGGTCAGCAACCTCGTGCGGTCGTAGGCCTCGATGTATATCGTGGCGGGGACGGTGGGCGGCTGTGGGCCCCAATTGGCCTCTATCAAGCGCTCGGTATCCTCCAGGCGCAGGATATTGGGGCAGTCGCGGCGGTGAATGGTGACCCCGCGCCCGCGAGTGACGTAACCCACGATGTCGTGCCCCGGCAGCGGATGGCAGCATCGCGCCGGTCGCGTCAACAGATTCCCAGTGCCCCGTACCTGAATGCCCGCGATAGTCTGTAAGGGCGAGGGCGGCGCGGCGGCTTCCTCACTCTCCTTTTCACGAGGACCAGTACTAGCGATTTTGGAGGCGATCTGCTGGCTGTTGATGTCCCCAAAACCGACGGCGGCGTAAAAGTTATCCAGCCTTCCATAGTTGAATAACTTGGATACCGCATCGTGCCCCATGCGCTCTAGCCCAAGCCGCTTTAACTCACGCTCGACGATCTCGTGCCCGCGGGTGATGTTCTGTTCCCGATCCTGGCGGCGGAACCATTGGCGGATCTTGCTCCTGGCGCGGTTGGTCTTGACGTGACCCAGCGCGGGATTCAGCCAGTCTCGGCTGGGGCCTCCCCGTCGCGTGGTCAAAATCTCTACTCGATCGCCGTTCCGGAGTTGATAATCCAGGCTGGTCAGTTTCCCATTGACGCGCGCTCCACGGCAGCGATGGCCGACTTCGGTGTGAACCTGGTAGGCAAAGTCAATGGGCGTCGCGCCGATCGGGAGTTCGATGAGTTTGCCTTTGGGGGTAAAAGTGTAAACCCGATCTTGGAAGACGTCGGTCTTGATCGCGTGCACAAACTCTCTGGCGTCGGTGATCTCCTGCCGCCATTCCATCAGAGAGAGCTGCAAAGCGCTCTCGGGCTCGAGGTGGTGCGCTTGCCTCCCTTCCTCTTTGTAGCGCCAGTGAGCGGCAATGCCGTACTCCGCTACGCGGTGCATCTCCCAGGTACGGATTTGCACCTCCAACATCCTGCCATTCTCACCGATGACCGCCGTGTGCAGGCTCTGGTAGCCGTTGTCCTTGGGAGTGGCGATATAGTCGTCGAACTCGCCGGGTATCGGTTTCCACAGCCCGTGCACGATGCCCAAGATGCGGTAGCAGTCGGGGACGGTGTTTGTGATACAGCGCACACCGTGGACGTCGTAAATCTGGCTAAAGGGCACCTCCTTGCGCTCCATTTTTTTATAGATGCTGTAGATGTGCTTGAACCGTCCGGTGGTCCGAACCTTGATCTCTTCCTCGGCAAACTTTTGCTCCAGGATTTCAATGTGCTTTTGAATGCTGGCCTCTCGCTCTGGGCGTCGCTCTTCGATGAGGGACGATATTTCGGTATAGGTGTCTGGGTCGAGGTAGTGCAGACTCAGGTCCTCCAGTTCCCCCTTCCATTGCCACACTCCCAGCCGGTTTGCCAGCGGGGCAAATATCTCCAACGTCTCGCGGGCAAACGACTTGCGGCGGTCCGGTTTCAGCCCCTCCAAAGTGCGCATATTGTGCAACCGGTCAGCCAGCTTGATAATCACGACGCGCACATCTTGGGCCATAGCCAGAAACATCTTGCGCAGGCTTTCCGATTCTTGCTCGTCCCGTAGTTGCTCGTCTTTGTCCTTGAACCGGTCACTTTGCTCCTGCTCGATCTGCTCCAATTTGGTCACACCATCTACCAAGCTTGCGATGTGAGCGTCGAATTCTAGAGTCAGACCCTCCAAGCCAATGTCCGAGTCCTCTACCACGTCGTGCAGCAGGCCAGCGGCGACGGTGTCTGGGTCCATCCCTATTTCGAGGAGCAGGAGCGCCACGTTCAACGGGTGTTGGATATATGGCTCGCCAGACTTGCGCTTCTCGCCGGCGTGCGCTTTTTCCGCTACGATGTACGCTCGTTCGATGAGCGCCCGCGCGCCGTCGGACCACTCGCCGCGGGGAGCGCGTTCCAGTATGTCTGAAATACCGATGAGATGTTGCTCTCTCATTTGCTCGCGCTTACGAGTCGTTCAAGAATGACTTGGGGCAACGTTGTGCAGGTCTCTGTACCGGCTGCACTCGAGGAGCGCAATGTTATCTTGCCTCTCGAAACATCGAGATGTAGGCGCGGTTCCATCCACGTTTGGGTCGGTACAACCTGATATGCCACGAGGCTGGCTTTCTGATGATGCCAGCCTCGCGTCTTTGATGGAGATGCGCGGAATCGAACCGCGGTCCAGGAAATTCGAGCACGGACTTTTACAAGCTTAGTCGGCCTTTTGATTTCTCGTCCAGGGAGACACCGCCGACCGCGCTACACCCAGACCAAGCCGATGGGAGCCGAAACTCCCGCTTAGGCGCTTCCATCGGCGTCGAAGCGCCGCACGCTGGCTTTATGACGTCCGGCCCCCGGCCCACCAGCGAGAAGCCGGAGCGGACGTGACCGTTTGTGCGGTCAGTTCGCCCTCAGGATGGACTAGGCTACCATCGGAATGGCTGCCGCCGTCGCGGCCTGAGGAACGGGAATCCAAGTGTTCTTGGCACTTTGGAGTGTGTGCTCCATTGTTAACGGGGTTAGAGCGCCCCGGCTTGCCATCCGTGGCCAGCCTTCCCCGTCGAAGCCTGTCATCCCCACGGTGGTATTATTATAGCACGTACCTGCGAGTGGCGCAAGGGGACGCATTCCGGTGATTGCCCACACGTCAGAACCGAGTCAGTGACAACGCTTTCTTTGAACCGCCAAGAGCACAAAGGTTGCCAAGAAACGCCCTTTTTGATCCTCTTGGCGCTCTTGGCGTGCTTTGCGGCAAAATGTGGGTAATTATCAGATGACTCCACTGAAAAACCAGGGGTTTCAATGGTTTTATGGGACAGCGTCCCACTTTTGGCTCAAAATTGACGTGTTTGTGGGAATATCTCACCAAAAAACCTGGTTTTTGGGCATTTTATCCCTACCGACGAACAAACCAACACCTTTTTTCAGGAAAGTCATCAGATTCAATGGTAACTGCTCAGGCTGTAGACCTCCGAGGTCTTTGGAAGCTGTTTTGCCCGTGACTATGCCTGTACAGGCCGTGGCTTCACCCGCGCAGGCGCTGGCAAACTCGTTGGGTCGGATTGCCAATCCGACTTACCTCGGAGGCTTCGCCCTGAGCCTGCGACGAGCTCAGCCGAGTCGGCTCAGCCCGAAGGGTCTGAGTCAGGCTGAGTAGTTACATTCAATGCATATTGACATCTGAGCAAAGTTTCGCTATACTGAAACTAACCTGCATTGCACGAGATAGTCAGAGATCATGTGCTTGGATACGCGGAAGCCACACCGCGGGCTGATTCTCAGCCATAGCAAAGCCGATGCCGGATTACCCTTCACCGATGCAGCAGAAAGCCACCTAGCACCGCCTGTTTACGGCGGTGCGGGAGGCATAGTGCAGTCAAACCGCAAATGAAAAGCTCGTACTACCGGCGTGATCGAGCGCGCAGCGCATTACTCATCCTGGGATGGGTTCTTATGACGGGGCTGGGCATTGGCCTCGTCTGGTATGGCTTTGTATACACGGGAGAAGGCGAGCCCGCCCCAAGCCCGCCGACGCCGGTCGCCGCGCCAACCACATCGCCGCCGCCGACCAGCCCGCCGACCACCGCGCCGCCGACGCCGGCGCACACTGCCCCGCCCCCCACCGACACGCCGTCAGCCCCCACCCCGCTCCCTCCGCCGGCGACCCCCACGCCATACATCATGGCCGGCGCCGACGGGGTGAACGTCCGCAGCGGGCCGAGCACCTCCTACACCAAGCTAGGCTACCTCGACCCGGGTGGTCAGGCGGAGCTAACCGGCAGCGACGGCGACTGGTGGCAAATCGTGTACGACGGCGCACCCGGCTGGGTTTTTGGCGCACTGGTCACCGCCCACAACTATAACGCGGATCAGGCCCAACCGTCGCCCTGGCCGCCCGCCACGCCAACGACACAGACCGAAACCCCAACACCCTCTAGCAACTCGGAATGGGCAGCCGAGGTCTTGCAGATCATCAACTCGGTGCGGGCCGAGCACGGCCTCCCCCTTTACGCGCACGACGAGACGCTGGAACAAGCGGCTCAACTTCACGGCCAAGACTGCCTCCAGCGCGGAAAGTTGACCCACATCGGCTCTGACGGCTCCAACGTACAGACGCGCATCCTGCGCGCCGGCTATGCCGCCGCCGGATGGGCGGAAATCACAGTTACCGCTTCCTCGCCTCAGGCAGCCGTGAACTGGTGGATGGACGAGACGCCTCCCAACGACCCCCATCGCAGCACCATCCTCAGTACCTGGTTGACAGAAATTGGGATCGCCGTCGTGCCCGCCGGCTCCACCAACTATTTCATCGCAGACTTGGGGCGACCCAAGACGCCATAAAGGAAGGCAAACGAGTGGACGCACAAGAGATCATCAACCGGTACGCGGCAGGCGAACGGAACTTTAGCAAAGCCAACCTGCGCGGAGCAGACCTGAGTCAGGCTAACTTGAGCGGCGCTATCTTGCGCGAGGTGAGTCTCTCTGTATCTAATCTTAGACAGGCCAACTTGAGCAGATCCGACCTGCAAGGGGCTAATCTGTGCTGGGCCGACCTGACCGGAGCAGACTTGAGTGGAATCGGCCTGCGCGACGCCGATCTGAGCCGGGCCAACCTCGGAGGAGCCAACTTGCGCGGGGCCGATCTGTGGTTCGCCAGCCTGAGCGGTGCTAACCTCGTCGAAGCGAATCTGATGGGGGCCGATTTGAGACTCGCTCACTTGAACAACGCCCTCCTCGACGACGCCTGCCTGAGCAGGGCCAACCTCTGGCTCGCCGACTTGGACGAGGCAAGTTTAGAAAACGCCGATCTCAACAGGGCCAGCTTGTGGTTTTCCAATCTCAGCGGTGCCAACCTGAGCGCGGCCAACATAAGTGGGGCCTACTTGCGCAGGGCCAACATCAGTCGCGCCAATCTGAGCCGGGCTAACCTGAGGAAAGCCAACCTACATGGAGCCAACCTGAACCAGGCTAATCTGGGAGAGGCCAACTTGAGCGGAACCGACCTGAGCCAAACCGACATGTCGAATGCCGACCTGGGTGGGGCCATACTGCGCGCATCTGATCTCAGCAAGGCCAATCTGAGCGGCGCGAACCTGAGTGGAGCCGACCTAAGCGGAGCCACAGTATCTCAGGTGCAACTCGGCACAGCCAACTCACTCACAGGCGCAATCCTACCCGACGGCGCCAAGCTCGACTGAAAAAAGGCTAGATCTGTATCCGCTCAACAAATCGGGGGTTGGCTGGTGAGAAACCAGGCTTTTTCCGTAAGCGAAGCGACAAAAACCTGGTTTCTTTCCCCGAATCTTTGAACTATATCTCTTCCCGGCCCTCCAGCGCCCGTGTCAGCGTCACCACATCGGCGTACTCCAGGTCGCCGCCCACCGGCAACCCCCGGCCCAGGCGCGTGACGCGCACATCCAAAGAGCGCAACTGGGTCAAAAGATAGGAAGCCGTCCAGTCCCCCTCACTCGTGGGGTTTGTGGCCAGGATGACCTCTTTTACGCCGCCGCTGCGTATGCGGGCCATCAATTCAGCGATGCGCAAATTCTCGACGAACATCCCCTCTGAGGGAGCCAATAAGCCGTGCAGGACGTGATACACCCCTTCGTACACCCCGGCCTGTTCGACAGCCAGCACGTCCAGCGGCTCCTCGACCACGCAAATCGTGCCACGGTCGCGAGCCGCATCGGCGCAGACAGGGCAGGGATCGTCTTCGGTGATGTTGTAACAGATCGAGCAGAAGCGGGTACGCTCAAGTTCACGCAGGGCTTCGGCCAGCCGCTCCGCCAGGTCAGATTTATCTCGCAGCAAGAAAAACGTGAGCCGGGCGGCGGTCTTGCGCCCGATGCCTGGCAGTTCGGCCAGTTCCTCGATGAGACGCATCACCGAAGCGGGAGTCTTTTGCATCGCGCCCTCAATTAGGCCAGGCCGGGGATATCCAACCCCAACCCGCCGGTGATTTGAGCCAGTCGCTCGGCCGTGGCCCGCTCCACCTGCTCCAATCCCTCGTTGACCGCGGCCACAACGAGATCCTGCAACATCTCCACATCCTCGGGGTCTACCACCTCCGGCGCAATCGTCAACGATTGCACTCTCCGCTCGCCGGTGACGGTGGCCGCTACTGCGCCGCCGCCGACCGTCGCCGTAAAGACCATCTCGGTGGCCTCTTCCTGCGCCTTGAGCACGTCATCCTGCAAGCTCTGCAGTTGCTGCAGCATCCCCAGGCCGCCCTTTTTGCCCTGGCCGCCTTTGCGCTTGATTCTCTTCGCCAACGTAACCTCCCTAATTCTCGACTATTCGTGTCTCTGCACGACCTGCGCGCCCAGGTCCTCTACCGCCGCACGCACCAGCGGGTCATCGGCGACGATCAAATCCGCCGCCAGGCCAGCGCGCTCAGGCTGAGCGACACGCTCCTGTTGGGTCAGTGCGCACCGTACACGATACTGCCGGCCCAACAAATCGCTCAACACCTCTTCCACTACCCGTTTGTTGCCATCCTCCTCCACCTTGCTGCGATGGAACTGGTGAACAAACCCCAACACGACCACGTCCCCCTCGACGGCCATCGGTTCGCAGGAATGCATCAACGCCTCTAACGACAGATTGCGCGGGCGCAGGGCGTTCAAAAGCTCCGACCAGAGATTCCGTAGCGCTTCGAACGCCAGGGCGCTGTCGCCAGGCGTAGAAGCATCATAAAGCGCCGCTGGCTCGCGGACCACCCTGGGCGGTGAGGATGAAACGGAGGAAGCTGGACGGACGGGCGACAGCCTGCTCCCGGCCGGGGAGGACGAATGGCGGGCAGGCGGCGGCTTGCCAGGGTTGGCCGGTGCCGATTGATCGGAGGGGGCAGGGTTCCCTACCTCAGAGTGAAGCACAGCCTCGATAAAAGCCATCTCTAACGGCAACTGAGGCTGCCAGCCTCCTTTAGCCTCGGCCGCCGCCTGGCTGAAGAGACGCACCGCTTGCGCCAGCGTCCGCGGCGTGAATGAGGCAGCCTGATCCTCCAGGCGAGGACGCACATCGTCCGAAACTTGGGGCAGAACGACGCCTGATTCTAATCTCAACAGGAGCAAGGCCCGCAAGTGTTCCACCATTTGGCGCGCCAACTGCCTGGGGTCAGCCCCTTCGTCCACGGCCGCGTTGATGGCGCCTAGTCCCTGGGCCACGTCTCTATAGGCCAGCGCGTCCGCCACCTGGATCACCACCTCACCAGCGCCAGTCCCCAACGCCGAGCGCACCCCCGCGACGGTGATGGAGGCGTCTCCATAAGAGGACAGTTGATCGAGCAAGCTCTCGGCGTCGCGCATACTGCCGGTCGCCTGGCGGGCGACGAGCGCCAGCGCCTCCCGGTCGGCCTGGATGTGCTCCTGCCCGGCCAGCCATTCCAAACGTGCGACGATCTTGCTGAGAGGGATGCGGCGGAAATCGTGGCGCTGGCAGCGGGAGAGCACCGTGGCCGGTATCTTGTGCGCTTCGGTGGTCGCCAAGACAAAGATGGCGTGAGGGGGCGGTTCTTCCAACGTCTTGAGCAGCGCGTTGAAGGCAGCAGTCGAGAGCATGTGAACTTCGTCAATCACATAGACCTTGTAGCGCGCCTCGTTAGGGCGAAACCCGACCCGCTCCCGCAGTGCGCGCACGTCGTCCACACCGGTGTTCGAGGCGGCGTCAATCTCAATCAGGTCGAGCAACCGTCTATCGTTGACTGCCCGACAGATGGCACACTCGTTGCAGGGACGCTGCTCCTCCTCGGCCAGACAATTTACCGCTTTAGCCAACAGACGCGCGGTAGTCGTCTTGCCGGTGCCTCTGGGGCCAGCAAAGAGATAAGCGTGATGAATGCGCCCAGAGGTGAGCGCATTACGCAACGTGCGGACGACGTGCTCCTGCCCCACTACCTCGTCGAACGTCTGCGGTCGCCACTTGCGATACAACGCCTGCGCTGCCATCACTGCCTCCTCTTCAAGGTTGCCTCTAGTCTAACACCGTCGGCCAATAAAGGCAAGTCGAGTGTGAATACAGTCGCCTGGCAGAGCGTGCGGGATCAGGCCGGCTCTTTCCAGTGCGAACACGTGATACCGTTGTGAGATGGGCCGTTTGTGCTATAATCGGCTTTTGTTAAGAGATAAAGGAACTGACGAGGCTATCACAAGTGAACGCAGAAAGCAATGGTAAAAAAGTGACCACAGCCGAGGTATTGGCCGAGGTAGAGCGACGCAGAGCGACGACCGCGCCCGCTATGGGAGAACAACGGCGCAGGGCGGTCATGCTGGTGGACCGCTTTGTCTTTTGGCTCTCAAAGCATTGGTTGGCTGTGTTCAACACGCTGGCCCTGCTCTACGTGGGACTCCCCATCATGGCTCCGGTGCTGATGCACCTGGGAGCTGAGATGCCCGCGACAATCATCCACCTCATCTACAAGCCACTGTGTCACCAAATGCCCCATCGCTCCTGGTTTCTGTTCGGCCCACAGTTCGCCTACACACTGGAAGAGCTGACGGCGCACACCGGGATAGAGCCGCTGTCCACCTCGTCGGAGACGGCCTTTTTGCTCAGAACAGTGATAGGGTACGGCGGACAAGCTCTAGGGTACAAGGTAGCTTTATGCCAGCGGGACGTCGCCATCTATGGCACGATTTTCCTCGCCGGCCTGCTCTACGCACTGTTCAGACGGTGGCTGCGCCCGCTCCCCTGGTGGGGATACGTGATAGGCTTGCTGCCAATGGCGGCGGACGGCGGCTATCAGCTTTTCTCGTCCCTCATTCCCTTCCTGTTCTCCGATTTTCCCATCGCTCCCTACGAATCCACGCCGCTGCTGCGCACGGTGACGGGGGGACTTTTTGGCCTGGGGACGATCTGGCTGGCCTATCCGTATGTCCAGGAAACTATGGACGAGTTCCGCGAGACGCTGCACCGGCGATTCGGGTGGGAGTAGGGAGTCAACAATGAACAGCTATACGCATTACGCATTAGATAGATGCTACGCGAACGTGTGAATGGGGTCGTGCTATACCGTTTCGAGGGACTGGATGGTGTTGAAGGGCTGCTTCACGCCGTTCTGACCCGTATCGGCGGGGTCAGCAGGGGCCACTGCGCCACGCTCAACCTGGGCCACACCGTCGGCGACGATCTGGCGGCCGTGGAAGAAAACCACCGGCGGGCCTTGGGCGCGTTGGGGCTAGAGCCCGGCCAGACCATCAGCCCCTATCAGGTGCACGGAGCGCGCGTGGGGGTGGTCGGACGCGCCCACGTAGGAACCGTCCAGCCGTCCACCGACGCGCTGGTGACCGATGCGCCCGGCGCGCCCCTGCTGATGCGCTTTGGCGACTGCGCATCGGTGTTGTTCTTTGACCCTGCGCGGCGCGCGATTGGAATGACGCACGCCGGATGGCGCGGCGTGGCGGCAGGCTCCGTCCCGGCGACGGTGCGGACGATGACCGAGCGGTTCGGCTGCAAACCCGCCGATCTGTGGGCCGGAATCGGCCCGACCATCGGGCCCTGTTGCTACGAGGTGGGGCCGGAGGTCGTGGCGGCAGTGCAGGCCGCCTGCCCACGCGGGACGGAGGTGATACGCGACGTCAATGGGCGCACCCACCTCGACCTACCCGGCGCAGTGCGCGCCCAACTCGATGCCTCCGGCGTGGGTCACATCCATGATTCTGGCCTCTGCACCGCGTGTCGTATGGACGAGTTCTTCTCTCACCGGGCCGAGCACGGGCGCACCGGCCGTTTTGGTATCGTTATGGGGTTGACAAAATGACCGACATCACGAGCAATCTGAAGCGAGTGGAGAAACGTATAGCGGCGGCCGCCCTGCGGGTTGGGCGCGACCCCGCCGAGATCACGCTGGTAGCCGTGACCAAAACCCACCCCCCCGAAGTAGTCGTCGCCGCCTATCAGGCCGGCGTGCGTCACTTTGGCGAGAACCGCGTTGAGGAAGGGGCGGCCAAGATACCGGCCGTCCGCGCCGCCATCCCCGGCCCTCGCCCGACGTGGCACATGGTAGGGCACGTGCAGAGCCGAAAAGCGGAGGCGGTGACGGCGCACTTTGACTACGTTCATTCTGTGGACCGGCTCAAGGTCGCGCGGCGGTTAAGCCGCTTTGCACAAGAGGCTGACGAGTCGCTGCCGGTGCTGCTGGAGTGCAACGTATCCGGCGAGGAGAGCAAGTACGGGTTCGACCTGTCGGGCTGGGAGCAGGACGAGGCCAAGCGGGCCGCTTTCTTTGGCACCGTCGAAGAGATAACGTCGCTGCCGGCGCTCGCAGTGCAGGGGCTGATGACGATGGCGCCCTTTGTCACCGATCCAGAGACCGTGCGACCGGTGTTCGCCAGCCTGCGCGCGCTGCGGAGCACGCTGCGGGAACGCTTCCCGGCCCAGGATTGGCATCATCTTTCGATGGGCATGACCGACGACTTTGAAGTCGCCATAGAGGAAGGGGCGACGATGGTGCGCATTGGGCGTGCTATCTTTGGCAAACGGAGAAATAGAGTGTCGGAGAACTGATGTACACCTTATTGCGTTTCATAGACATACTTTTTGACTTGTACTCTTTCGCCATCATCGTCCGCACGCTGCTGCCGTGGTTGGGGGTCAGCCGTTACCACCCGGTGATGAGTTTTCTGATTCAAATTACCGAGCCTGTGTTGGCTCCATTGCGCCGCTACATTCCGCCCATGGGGGGCCTGGACTTTACACCCATGGCGGCGCTGCTCGTCATTTGGCTCATTGAGCAGATATTGCAGTTGATAATCTTGGCATTGCTCTAGCCAGGGAGGATGATGTGACCCTGCAGGTGGTCGAAGGGAAGGAAGGATGCACCTTTCGGGTACGCATAGTACCCCGGAGCAGACAGGACCAGGTGGATGGGGTACACGGCGACGCGCTCAAGCTGCGACTGACCGCTCCACCGGAGAGGGGCAAGGCTAACCGGGCGCTGAGCAAGTTCCTGGCGGAGCGGTTGGGCGTGTCCCCCTCGGACGTCGAGATTCTCAGTGGTCACACCTCGCGCCGGAAGCGAGTGCACGTGAGAGGAATTTCGGCCAGCGCCATCCGCGACCTCGTGAGCGGGGAATAGCCTGCCGGGGCATTCGCGCTCGACCACCACCCATCCATCAACTCGCCCTCTCGATCCTCAAGTCATACCGTTTACTGATCTCTAGCAGCGCATTAACCGCCGCGCTCGCGATGGCCGGCTCGGGGTCGTTCATCGCGGCTCGCAGCAATTCGACGTCGTCTGGGCGGCCGACTTGGGCCAGCATTTGCACTGCGTTCGAGCGAACCGACGTATTCCCGTCGCTCAAAGCACGTTGGAGCGCGCGCCGGGCCGCCTCACCTATTCCTACTCCCTCACCCAGAGCCGCCGCCCACGAAATCAACCAGGGCAATTGCCCAATCTCGGGCGGGGGTGCGATACCGGCGACCTTTTCTTTTTCCTCTTTCATCTCCTCCAAAGCGGCCGCCGCCGCCGAGCGCACGATCCACTGCTCATCTTCCCGGGCCGCTTTCTCCAACTCCTCCCACGCCCCCATCCGCGCCAATCCAAAGACCGCCCCTCGCCGGATGACTACATCCTCCGACTCGACCGCCTCTATCAGAATGGCTTTCCCCTGATCTCCACATTGGGCTAACTTTTCGGCGGCCAGGGGGCGGAGCGCGTCGTCCCCTTCCAACAGCACGCGCTCCAGCCAACGTGTCGCGACATCCACGCTCATATACGCCAGCCCGCGCACGGCCGCCTCGCGCACCAGGAGAGCCTCATCTTCCAGCGCCGCCTCGAGTGCTGGCAGATCGGATTCCGTCGCTATCCGCGCCAGCCCCAGCACGGCGGCTGCGCGTGTTTGGTCGCTAGGGTGTTGCATCGCTTGTCTGAACAGATAGGCGACGCCGGGCATGTCGGTCGCCGCCAATGCTTCCGCCAGCGCCTGCTGGGCCTGCGCAGAATGGCCGGATCTGAGGAAAACGCGGGCCAATATGGCCATCGCCCCATTGCGCCAGGCGGCATCCTCTGGAGCCGCTCCGATCCAGGAGCCGAGAGTACGGAGGCGCGTGTAGAACATATCGTCGGGGGTGCGCAACCACTCGGTCACCAGAGGTCCCATGTCACCCAGTTCGGCGTAAAAGCGCAACGTCTCGGCCCAACGAGGGGCGTTCAGCCATTCGAGCAGGGCGGCGGGTGCAACGGTGATTAACTGGCGCGCCGCCAGGTACGCTTGCCACAGCGAGTTAACGAAAGCATAGCGATCGTCGCCATACAGGTGAAGCAAGCCCCGCTCGCCGGTCAGCGCGCGAAAGACACGGGTGGTCGCGTTTGCCGGAAGCTCCTCGACGGGAGGGATGGCGGTCTCAATAGCTGCTTCGATGTCCTTGCGCGTGCAAGTTGTACGACCCTCCTGCCCAAGTTCTAGCGCCAGTTGCCCCAGCGCCACCCGGCCGGTCGCCGATATCCAAGCATCTTCTTCCCCTTCTTGCCACAGCAGCAACTCGAGCGCGCGGTCGAACAAGTGTGCTCGCCCGGCTGGCGCTTTTTGGTCCGCGAGATACACAAAAGCCCACACAGCCAATTCCAGCGGCAGGCTCGTCTTCCGTGCCGCGCTTTGCAGCTCGATCGTCAATTTGCGGGCGGAGACAGGAGGCTCTCCAGCCTCGGGAGTGTATGCTTCCACCCAGCGCCTCGCCAGTTCCTCGACCTGCATGACGTTCCACGGGGCCAGGGTGAGAGGAACAAAACCGGCTTCTATCAGAGGCGCATAGCCCCGCGTCCCCGCGCCGACCAGCCACAGGTTTCCCGGAAGGGCAGCGATCAGTTCGGCCAACCAACCCGTGGCCCGTTGGCGCTGCTGCGGCGGCAACTCGTCCCATCCGTCGGCAAGCACGATGGCCCGGCCAGCTTCCAGATATCGGCGCAGGACACCAGCCAGCCGGCCTTTGCCCCCGACGGCGGCCAGAGCTGCATTGACGAGACCTGTTACTGCGTCACCCTCTTGTGTGGCGCCTCTCGATTTGACCGGGGATTCCTCGTCTGTGCGCTCAAGATCCGTCTCGTCCCGCTCGTCCCAATCCATAGCCGAGAGCGGCACGTAGAGGGGCAATCGTTTCTGATCTGGCCACAGTGTTACCTCTGTCTCAACTGGTTCCATTGCGCTGCGAGCGCACAGGAGGGCCAGGTAAGCCAGCGAAGTGGTTTTCCCAGTCCCCGGTTCTCCCAATATCGCCAACTGCGGGTGGCCCCCCAGTATCCGGCTCAACGAGAACTCTTGCAAAGCAAGCGGTACAGGTTCAGGCTCTGGAGTGGATGGAGATGGTCGTGAAGGAGCGAAAAGCCTCGGCTCGACGAACACGGTATCCAATGGAGCCACGTGCGCCAAGGCGACCAGGGAGCGCATCCTGGCGACGACCAGTTCACGATAATGATCGTCGGCGCTGGAAAGCAGGCGCTGGCGCAAGCGGAGCAGCGGGGCTAACACAGCCTCCCAGCCCAGGCGCAACTCGTCGCGGAAGCGAAAAGCAAGCCAGGCCAGCAACAGAGCTACCCCTGCGCCGATCAATGCCGACCCGGCGTCAAAGCGCCAGGGCTTGGGAGCGGGTTGCAGCAAACAAGATGTGATGGAACAAGTGATTAAAAACACGCTTCGTTCCCGGTGATATATCCTCTGGTGACCGTTTCAGCCGTTAGCCAACTCTGTTTATGATAGTCGGATTCAGCGTGGATGTCAACTTTTTTCGCAAGATCAAATCCTGACATCTCTCAAGTTTACTTAATTTGACAATGGCAATTAGACCTCCGAGGTCTCCGCAACCAATTTCGTTCGTCAAACAACTTGCGGAAGCCACGATTTTTGCTGCTCGAAGCTATTTTCTAGACCTCGGAGGTCTGAGATCGGCTAATGTGCCATTGTCAAGTTAAACTTAAATTTGGTACACAAGTACCATTGACTTGGAGCGTAAATTTCGTTAGAATACAAGTGATGTTGGGATGGGACCCCGCCCCCCCAACCTACATCAAGAAGGTTGTTTGTGGTTACCCTCCTTTCGCGGGTTACGGCCTCCTCACTGAGGAGGCCGTAACCTTTTATGTTATCCATCAGGCGTTCACTATGATACGCTCACAGTTCCCACAATAGACCAGTTCCCCCTCACGCAGGTGCCATTCTAGATTGGGCGACACCTTGATACCACACCCGCCGCACGAGCCTTTATGCATCTGTACTACGGCCACCCCCCCTTTTCTGCGCCGCAGGGCCTGGTATGTGGTCATATCCCCTGGCTCTATTTTGGGCAACAATTCGACCCGCGCCTGATTGATCTCGGCTAGATTTCTCTGCAACTCTTCTTGCTCGGCCAGCAAATCCACCTGCCGAGTCTCCCGACAAGTTCGCGTCTCTTCAAAGTGCTCCAGGGCTTGAGTGTGACTATCCTCTGCTTCCTCCAGTTCGATCATCGCTTCCAGCAGATCGTCCTCTAGCTTTTGCCTGCGCCGTTGGAGAGCAGCGACCTTGTCTTGTAAATCCGTCAGTTCCTTGGGGTTCTTTACCGTACCACTATAGAGCCGCTGTTCGGAGCGGGTGATCTCGTCCGAGATGCCTCGAATTTCCAATTCCAGATCCTGTTGATGGACTTTGGATTTACGAACCAGCGTTTGGGCGCTCTCCAATGCGCGACGCGCCTGTTGCAACGCTTCGTCTTCCCCTAGTGCGGCCTCCACTCCCCTCAAGCGGCGTTGCTTGGCATCTTTTTCACTATCCAGGCATTGCAGGCGATATAGGTCGCTCCCCTTTGTCATTGGCTGCCCCCCCTGATTAAGAAACAAAAAAGCCCAATGCTCCAGGCATCAGGCTTACAGGTGGTCACTCATACGACGTTCACCAGCATCAGGCTTCTGACTCCGACTCTGGCACAGTTTCGGCGTCATCTGAGGCCGGCGTCAGGGTTCTGGCCCTGGCATGCCGCACGATCAAGATCGTCACTCCGCCCACCACGCAAATGATGGCAAACAGTTGCGCAGCCGCGATGGGACCGATCATCCAGGCGTCAGGGCGAAAGTACTCGACGAAAAAGCGGCCCAGGGGATAGCCGATGATGTAACCTATGAGGATGTCTCCTTCCAGCAACTGCTCCTTCAATCTGTGCGCGATCAGCGCCAGGGTAACGAACAGCAGCAGGCACCACAGCGATTCGTACAGAAAAGTGGGGTGAAAGAGGGTCTCCGGTGGATAGGTGACCAGGTCGTTGTAGGGGACGATGCGATGCGGCGGGTCAATTATCAGCCCCCAGGATGAGTTGGTCGGCGGCCCATATAGTTCCTGGTTGATAAAGTTACCCCAGCGGCCAATGAATTGGCCCAGGGCCAACCCCGGCGCTCCATAGTCGAGCCATTTTAGCGGGCGCAGTTTAGCGCGCCAGGCGTAGAGCAACACACCCAGCGCACCCCCGGCAATGGCTCCATAGATGCCCAACCCGCCATGCCAGATGTAGAGTATCTCGATGGGATGCTCGCGGTAATAGCTCCAACCAACCATCCCGCCTTCAGGCTCGGAAAAGACGTGGTAGAGTCGGGAACCGATGATAGCCAAGACGATGGCAACGATGAGTCCGTTCCAGACGTGATCGGGATTCTCGCCATCCTGCTTGACCCGCCAGGAGGCATAGACAGCACCTAGCATCACACCGGTGACGATCAAGACACCGTACCAGTGAACGCCAAAGTCTGGGCCGAAACGAATAAGAAAGGGATCAAATGGTGGCTTCATAGTTTTCTCCTGTCGCAAATGTGCGATAGATTATACCACAATGACGTTCTCCTTACCAGATTTGTACTCTCTCCAAGCGATCAGGAACGACACCATCGGGTGGTCGGGTTCACCCTGCTGCCTGAGCGAGCGGCACGGCGAGTACAGGCAGACCCAGTAGACACAGGGCCTGGGAACAGTTGGCGACATCTAGGGCCGGCGACTCTCAACGAACGCGACCGGATCCAGGTAGCCGTAAAAGTCCGGGTGAGCGCGGAGCGGGTCGTCGTCCCAGGTGTACCCCACCCCGGCGACGCGGCCATTGCACGTACCCCGCGCGCCCGCCGTCCCCGCCGGGAACAGATTCGAACCATCGCGGAAGGAGCGCATCTCCCAGTGCAGGTGGCTGTTGAACCCTTTATCGTAGACAACGGCGATCACTTGCCCACGCGCCACCAACTGGCCTTCCCGCACCTGCACGTGGGAGACGTGCCAGTAAACAGAGTAAACCCGAGATTCATCTGTCAGTCGGTGCTCGACGACGACGATGTGGCCGTCGCTGCCGGCGTCCACGACGTAAAAGACGACCCCACCGGCCACGGCGTGGACCGGAGCGTGAGTGGTCTGTCCCCAAGTGACCTGCCCCGCATCGTCGAGCGCGAACAGATCCACTCCAGCGTGGTAGAGTTGGCTGAAAGGAACAGTGCCGCCGCTGGCATCCCGAAAGCAATTGGAGCGATCGCCAAAGGCCGGGTTATGCACGCCGTAACGGGTGTTCGGCAGCGGGCCGTAGGATGCGGCCGGCTGCAGGGGGAAATCGAACCCGGCAGTGGCGGGCGGCGTGGGCCAGGGAGTGTAGGGCTGCACGGGAGGGAACGAGGGCAGCGGCGGGGGAACGAGTCCACTGAGATAATGCTCCCACACATAAGGCGCGGCGGTCAGGCACATGACGACCATGGCGATGAGGAGCACCACCAAGACGCGCCGACAGCCGCTCTCTCGCTGCACGCCGTTATTTGTACTCCGCGCGCAGTGGATACCAGGCGTCGAGGGCGACGGTGGGTTCGTCGAGGACGGTAGCGCCGTGGGGCACGTCGGGCGGGCAGCAGACGCCGTCGCCGGCCCGCAGCACGCGCGTCTCGTCGCCCAGTGTGAACTCTATCGCCCCTTTCACCACGTAGGTGATCTGCTCGTGGGGATGGTCGTGCACCGGGATGACGCTGCCCGGCTCGAAAGTGAAAAAGGTCATCATGGCGTGTTCCAGGTAGACCGCCCGGCGCGCTACGCCCGGCAGCATGTCGGTTGCGGGTAGTTTGTTGACGGTGAAGAAAGACATTGGATATTCTCCTGCTTTCAGTGATTCTCCCAACCACTCATTTCCGCGAGTTTGACCGCCAGCCCCTCGATGTGCCGGCGATTCTCGATCTTTTCTCGCCACGCCGGCGGGATGGCCTCGATCCCCAGGTAGGCCCCGGAGACGGCGCCGGCCATCGCCCCCAGCGTATCCCGGTCGCCGCCGTTCAGGATGGCACAGAACAGACAGTTCTCGAAGGAGTGAGGATGGCGCAGGAAGGCATAGAGCGCAAAGGGCAACGACTCGTGCACGGCCACGCTGCGCCCCAACTGCCTGGCTGCCTCCGACGCGGGCACACCTTGTACGATCAGCGTTCGGACCAGCGCCATCTTGTCCCGCATCTCCGGCGTCCTAGCAACGTCCACGAGACCCTGGGAGAACTGCTCGAACGGGAACGGCTCCTGCGGGTCCAGCTTTACCGCCTGGGCGATGGCCTGGGCCAGGGTTGCAGCGCCGTCCACGCCGATGGGATGCGCGTGCGTCACCTCCGCCGAGAGCCGCGCCTGCTCGTAGAGGTCCGGCGCATGCCGCCTCTGCGGGTGGAAGAACAATCCCACCGGCGCAACCCGCATGGCCGCCCCGTTGCCGAACGAACCTTCTCCGCCGAACAGGCTCTGCGCTGCCTTGGCGTAGGACACAGCGCGCTGCCCCACCAGGTGGAAAATCGTGGGCGGCCCGGTCGCGTATCCCCGCCAAGGCTCGCGCTGAAAGTTGGCCCGGAAGGTATCCCCCAGGTGTTGTTGGTCGAGCCGGCCGACCTGGGTGATGGACTCGGCCAGACCAATCGCCATCGCGGTGTCGTCGGTGTAGACTAGGACGTCCTGTTGCGCGACCTCCGCGCGCAGAGCCGCCTCTCCCCAGCCTCGGAAGGCCAGTTCGCCGATGGCGTCGCCCAGCGCGCTGCCCACCATCCCGGCGATGAATTTGGATTCTAACACCTCGTTAGCCGTCATCCAGCCGTCATTATATAGAATCCAAGTAAATGTGCAAGTCAAGACGCTGGAAGTTTGGGTGATCACCACAAGTATGCAGATGTCTATTCGAGATGATCATTTTTTCACCATAAAGGCACGGAGGAGACTGAGCTAGGACATTTTTGTGTTTTCTCTGTGATGAGATGTAGAGTTGGGGAACTCTTAACAGAACATTAACCCAAAGTTGACACTTTTTTAAGAAAACTGTATTATTATTGTTAGGCACACAAGTGTATCAGGGAAAACCTACATCAGGAGGTCAATCATGGGAGATTTAGCAGGGTTAGTTACCACGGGTGGTTGCTTTTTCATCGCTCTTTTTAGCGTTCTTGCCGTGTTGCTCAAGTCGGCCATCAAGCTGCTGTACCAGTACGAGCGGGGCGTGGTCTTTATGCTGGGCAAGTACGCCGGGACGCGCGATCCTGGCATCACTTTTATCCTCCCCATCGTGCAGACGATGCGTAAGGTGGACATGCGCCTTCAGACCGCCGACATCCCCCGCCAGGAGGTGATGACCAAGGACAACATTCCTATGTTGGTCAACGCCGTGGTCTACTTCAAGGTCGTCAGTCCCGAGGACGTGATCATCAAGATCCAGGATCACGTGTTCGCGGTGCGCCAGTACACGCAGGCGGCGCTGCGGGACGTCATCGGCAACAGCGAGATGGACTTTGTGCTCACCGAGCGGGAGCAGATCGCCGAGAGCATCAAAGAGATCGTGGATGCCGAGACCTCTGGCTGGGGCGTGGACGTCGAGTCCATCAAGATCCAGGAGGTCGAGTTGCCGGCCGAGATGAAGCGGGCCATGGCCAAGCAGGCGGAGGCGGAGCGGGAGCGCCGCGCGATGATCATCGCCTCACAGGGCGAGCTTTCCGCCTCGGAGAACCTGCGCATGGCGGCCGAGAACCTGGCCAAGAGCAAGGGCGCGCTGCATCTGCGCACGTTGCAGACGATCCGCGACATCGCCGCCGATCCCTCTGAAAAGATCATTCTCTTCGTACCCTCCGACCTGGGCCGCGCGCTCGGCTCCCTGGTCGAAGAACAGACGAACTGAGCGACAGTGTGATGCTTGATCACAAGGCTCGCTATCTGCAGATCGCCTTCAACTACGACTTGGGCATGGTGCGGCGGCTCCTGCCCCAGATCGTGCGCGCCGTCGCCAGTACGGCAAAGAGCCACCACGAGCGTATCCTTATCGAGGCCGGGACACCTTTCATCAAGCGGGAAGGGAGCGCCGGAGTCCAGACTATCAGGAGCCTGTGGGGGGGGCACATCGTGGCCGACCTGAAGACGGTGGACGGAGCGCTGGGGGAGGTGGACATGGTGCGGGCGGCCGGTGCGACAGCCGCGACCGCTCTGGGTAATTCGCCTACCGAGACGCTCGATCTCTTTATCACCCGCTGCGCCGAACTGGGGATGGTCTCAATGATTGACACGCTCGGTGTGCGCGATCCTTTGAAGGTGATGATGCGGTTGAAGAGGCCGCCGGATGTGGTGGTGTTACACCGGGGTCGGGACGAGGAGGGTACGCGCGGGAAAGTGATCCAGTACCGGCACGTCAACCGCGTGCGTTCCAAGTTCGACGTGCTGATCTCGGCGGCCGGGGGTGTGGACCTCAGGGAGGCGCGCAGCGCCATCTTTAACGGGGCCAACATCGTCGTCGTCAATCTGGTGCGGCCGGGCGATCCCTGGGATGGTATTCGTACCGACAGCGACGTGGGGGCGATGGCGCAGCAGTTCCTGGCGACGATCGAGTAGGGCGAATTGCCAACTCGTCCTACCAACCCAGCAGCGCCAGTGCGACGGGGGCCATATCGGCCACGCTGGGTTGACGGTTGCCATCGCCGGCGCAGCGGTCGGCGACGACGCCCCTCACCGTCTCTTGCATCCGCGCGATGAAATCGCGTGCAACCTGGTCAGGGGAACCGCCAGGACGGGCAAAGGTGAGCACGGCTTCGGACTCCTCCGGCAATAGACCGCCGTGCACGCCCAGCGTCGGCCCGCCGAAATAGTATCCCTCTCGTCCATTGGCCGCCAGGATCAGGTCGCCCGTCATCACCGAGGCGGCCAGGCGGATGCGGTTGACGGGGTCGGCGTAACCCAGTTCGGGGTGAGCTGCCAAATAGTCGCCAAAGGGCTGCGTTCGACCGCCGCCCACATAGACGCGGTACTCTCCCTGCCAGCCCTCGTGTTCGGCGTCTCGCACCAGGATCAGGTCCAGGCTGCCCTGCAACGATTCCTCGTATTTACCGCTCTGGTTCATCTGGCGGAATGCCTCGGCCACCGGCAGCACGTCCTCCGCGTGACGGGGCGGGTCGGCCCAGCGAGCGGCCCGATGCTGGAGGTAGACGTGGGCCAGGCCGCCGTTGAGGCCCAGCACAGCATCGCAGGCGGGGTCCTCGCCAGGGACATCGTGCACGTCCAGCCCCAGCGCCGCAAAGACGTGGCCCAGTTCCCGGTCGAAAGGAAAGCCCAGGCGGATGGAGTGGCGGTCGTCAGGTATGACCCCGATCTGGCCGTGGTCGCTCACCAGCACAAAGAGCGCGCCTGCCAGCATCCCGCGCGCTTCTAGGGCGTCCAACAGCCGGCCGAGTTGAGGGTCAACCACGTCGCGCAGATAGGCGGGCTGGCTATCCGGCCCGTGGAGGTGACTGTGATGGTCGAGGCCCATAAAATAGGCGGTGAGGAGGTCGGGGCGATTCCCCGCGTCCAGGTATGCGATCAGACGGTCGAGCATACCGCTGTCGTACTCGCCAGCCTCCAGCCCCAGCACGTCCCCACCCTTGGTGAAGCGGGCGATCTCGACGACGTTGGGAGGCAGCCAGGCGTCGGCGCCGCGAGCGTACATGTTGTAGGCGACGGCGGAGGTCAGGCCACGGGCGGACGCCGTCTCGTAGAGCGTGGGGGTCTCTTCGCTGACAAGTTGCGAGGCCAGGCCGTCGGTGAAAACGCGCACGGCATCATCCACGGCCAGCGTGTAGCCGACGTCGAAGCCAAAGTGCCGCGGGCGACCGGAGGAGATGCGTCCCAGCCGATCAAAACTCTCATTGCCAGCGACACCGTGCTGACCAGGGTGCTGGCCGGTAAAGATACTGGCCTGGGCGGCAAAGGTGATGGAGGGAGCAGTGGAGAGGGCATCCACGTGGCAGGCGGCCCGCCCCTCCCGCCCGCCGACGATGCGCTCGACGTTGGGCAGGCGGCCCGCCGCCAGCTCTGCTCGCAAGACGTCGCGCCGCAGCCCGTCTACGTCAACGACGGCGAGACAGGTGGGTGTATGATTGGGGTTGGCTTTTGTCATAGGATAACTCCACAATGCGGCGAGGCAGTCTCACTGTGAACTATGTTCACCCTCAATGACGAAAGTGTAGCAGTTGCCGCGGCCTTTGGAATTCGGATGGCGCTGGGTATATTACGTCGGATGCTGATACAAGTCAAGCTCCCCTGGTTGGTGGCAGCGGGGTGTTGGCATTGAGGCGCTATAATCAAAGCGCCTCAACGTCCCGTAGGGATGTTATGCCCTAGTCCCGGCAAAAGTCGCGCTAGAGCGATTGAACCGGCAAGGCTGTAGCCCGGCGCGACCTGCCGTCATCCCTTGCAACAGAGGCATAGACCGGCTCGATGTTGCCTTCCTGTACGTAGAGTTTCACCTCGCCGACCCGCAACCCTTTCAGCCCCATATCCTCCACCGTCCGCCCTCGGGCATAGTAGTTGGTGCCGTGGGCCACACAGGCCAGTCGAACCATCGAGTCAATGGCCCAGGTGTCCACGCCGAACTGTTTACCCAACGAGGTCAGGGGAACCAGGCTGAAGGGTACGTCTTCAAAGATGTAGCGGTGGCGCAGATTGCGCGGGGCTTTGATTCCCTGGTATCCCGGGTTGCCCTGGATCGCTTCGTACAACGTCTCCCCGTGCGCCGAGTAGGCATCCCGCAGCCACCTCAAAGCCGGTCGGGCGCGCACGCCCAGTGCGGCGGCGATGGTCACTCGCTCCCGATCCAGCACTTCCAGTACGTGAGCGGTAGAGCGGGTGACTCCGTCTATGTAGAACTGGAAATCCCCCTTGGTGCGCTCTATCCATCCGGCATTGAGCAGCGTCAGTGCGGGGTGAAAGATGGCGCCCATATTGTCCAGGCTGGTGTGAAGCACGTTGGGGGCCGGGATGAACTGCGGATAGGCGCCACATACCGCCTCCAACACGTGACCGGTGCGCGCAGCCGGCAGGGCAGCTAGAGGAACGACGTTCTTGCGCCGAAAGACACGGGCCTGGGCCGGGCCGGTACTGCGGCTGGCAAATACAAAAGTGCCAGCCTCGGCCACGATAGCATCTGCTGTACAACCCGCCTGGTCGAGGATCTGACGGAACTCTAGTGCTCCTCCAGTGCGGCCGGGGTTGAGAATAACGATCTGGCCATCTCGCAAATGGGGGGCGCAACTGCGAGCCACGAAGCGGTGACCAGAAGCGGGCACAACGACCATAATCACATCAGCGCCGTCGAGCGCCTCGCCCATATCGGAGGTAACGTTTGCCAGACGACAACGGCGAGTGGCGCCGCTCTCGTATTCCAGTTCGATCTCGCCACGCGCGGCGATCTCGTGAATACGTTCGGGGGTACGATTGTACAAGTTTACGCTGAAACCCTTGGAGGCCAGATCGGCGGCCATTGCCTTGCCGCCGTGACCAGCGCCGATAACCGTGTAACGCAGTTCACTGTTCATTCAAACCCTCCTATCTCTGATACGTTTTTCTTCCGAGATTGTCTGTCCTGTGAGCGGGTGCGCTGCCACACAAGCTCCCCGTTTGTCTATGCGGGTGATGACCTGGCCCCGGGCAAAGGGATTGTTGCGCAGGTGAGGAGCGTCCATTATGCCCGCCGTCACCGCTCGCGCCAGAGTGACGGGATCGGTGAGCGGGTCAGCCACGCCCGGCCCGGCCAGTGCGCGGATGGCCTCTAGCGTGACGCGCGCCTCTTTCAGCAGTTCCTGCTTGCGCTGTTGAACGGCGGGATCAGCCGTCATATCCGGCCCGCCCAGTCCATTTTCGATGGCCCGTCGCGCCAGCTTACAAGCCTCGATCACGTCGTCGGCCGTGGCGGCGTGGTGCGCCTCGGTGTGGCCGACCACGTGCAAGATGTGCGGGCGGAGGGCCATTTGCAGGTAGACGGTGGTCGTCAGGTGAGCGCGGGCCGCGTCCAGGTCCAGCGGATAGCTGAGCAGTCCGGTGCGCGTCTGCCGCCAAATGCGAAAATCAGGGCCTGCGAGTGGCGCGGCTATCTCCAGACAGGCCAGCATCTTGGCCAGATCCGTCGAGTCGGACAAGCCGGGCGGACTGTTGAACATCATCTGAGCGATATAGTCGCGCACGCCAAAGGCACGGGCATTGTAGGCCGAAAGGTAAGCCGAGACGACACATATCACGTCGGGCGCGTCGCGCATCCCCCAATGGTGAGGTTCGTTCAACTCAACCGGGATGTCCCGCTCGCCGTACCATGCCATAACCTTCTGGTGTTCACGGATGGAGTCTTCCAGTTCCCAGGGACCGCGCCCGTCCATCTGGTTGAACCAGAAGAGCGGGATAGCGCACCAGGCAATGTGGATCGTCTCCACGTACATCTCGGCCAGCCGGATAAAGTCATCGCTGCCAGAGTAGGTACGCAAGAGCGGAAAGTTGCCGCGCCGGCTGGCATCGTAGAGAGCGCGATAGTCGTCGGCGCTGCGCACCGGCACGCCGCCTGCCCCTCGTCGGCGAGGGTTCTGCCGCTCTGGGTGAAAAAAATTGGCCTGGGCGTCCTGGTCAATGCCGAGGGAAACGATGTCCAGCACCTGCGCTTCGGCGATACGGGCGATGCCCAATCTGGTAGCCTCCACCGCCGGCAGCCCAAAGTGGTGACGGATGAGGGGAAAGGGAGCTTTCCAGGCTATGCGCTCTATCGTAGCCTGGGGAAAGTCGGCCTCGGTGACTCTGGCGGGGGATTGGCCCTTGAGGTAGGCCAGCACTGCCTCGGCCGGTTCGCTGCCGTCAAAGATGCGCTCGAAAAAGCCAATGGCCCGCGCCCTCTCGGCCACCGGCGGCGTCCCGCCAAAGGCAAAGCGCACTCCAGCAGCGAGCAGATCGTCCGCTTCCTCGGCGAACTCGGCCAGCAGCCGTTCCCCCGTCTCCGGTGTCAGGCGGTAGGAGACGCCTACCAGGTCAGCGTTTTCGCGCCGAGCCGCCTCCAGAAACTCTGCGACCGGCACTGCCGGACCGAGGAAAACCGTGCGCCAACCAGCGGCCTCGGCCAGGCGCAGGAAATTCATCACACCGGCCACGTGAACGCACTCGCCCAACGCTCCTGCGACGACGGTCTTCACACTACCCTTCCATATCTGGGAGCACCCTTCGTCCGCCCCATCCAGGATAGGTTCCCCAGCTCTCCAAAGTGCTCCTTGAAGATGCGATAATACATCAGTTCTTCTTTGCTGTTCAACGTCCATCCGTTTGGCAGTTCACGTTCGCATCGGAAATCGCCGTCCGTGATCTGCTCTGCGGCGTATTGTGCCAGAAGCTCGCCCACACCGGCCCCCTGCCAGAACTTGGCCTTGCGCCGCCACAACACGCTTTCAGGCAGCGCATCAATCAGCGCCCGGCGTAGGATCCACTTTTCGATCACTCTCTTCTCTCTCTTGAGCTTGAGCGATGCCGGGATGTGGGTCGCGTGCTCGACGACGTCGGGATCAAGAAATGGTACGTGGGCCACCAGACTGTGCGCACTGGCGCTCCGGTCAACCCGCTGCAGGGCCGTGTTGTGCAGCCGGTGAGTGATGTCCGTCAGTTCATCGGGGAGTTGATCCGGCTCGACCTCCTCGAGGTACGCATACCCTGCAAAAAGCTCATCCGCCCCTTCGCCGGAAAACACGGCCTCCACATGTTCGGCCGCTCGCCGAGCTGCCAGGTAGTTGGTGACGGACGAACGAACCAACAGCGCGTCGAAGGATTCCAGATGGTAGATCACTTGGGGCAACACTCTCAGTATCTCGTGCAGAGTGACACGGACCTCGTGGTGCTCCACATTCAAAAATTCTGCCACCCGGTGGGCAAATTCCAGGTCTTTTGCGCCGGGCAGCCCCGCCGAAAAGGTGTGCAGCTCCCGAACGTGCGGGCGCGCAAGGGCAGCCATCGCGCTAGAATCCAGTCCGCCGGAAAGCCAACAGCCCATTACCTCATTATCCACCCGCTTGCACACAGCTTGCTCCAGCCGTAGCCGCAACTCGGACGCGATCTGATCGGGGCTGCGTTTCGAAACGGGTTGACTTTCCGTCTCAGAGAATTTCTGTATGCCTTCCCCGCCTTCGTACCAGGCTCCAGGCGGGAACTCGTGGATCTCTTGCACGATTCCCACCAGCGCCTTGACTTCCGAGGCAAAGCACAGGGCGCCGTCGTCGGTTCGACCATAGTAGAGCGGCTTGACGCCCAGCGAGTCACGTGCCAGGAACAATCCAGTTGGCGTCGCCGCTGCCAGGGCAAAAGGCTGCCACTCCCGTTCGAGTGCCGCCGGATCGGGTATCAGCGGGAGCTCTCCATCCCACGTCGCTTGCTGCTGCAAGGTCGCCGACGCAGGTGCTACCTGTGCTTCCGGCCATACGGCTCCCAGCGTCGCACCGTGACTTCTCACGATCTTGGAACCGGCTTCCCCACGGTGCGTGATCCTTTCGAGCATTTGCGTTACCAACTCTTGTTGGCCGTCACATGCGATACCTGCAATTCCTGCCATAACCTTGCCTCCTACTCAAATTATTCTGTTTGCTCTCCAATTGAGCACAGCCGATAGCCTTCTCGATCCAACGCTGCCTTTCCGAGCTCAATCTCGCTCAAAGCGCCCGCCCAACAGGCGCTCAATGCGTTTTACGTTCACAGAATCTGTCTTGACGTCTCGCCGTAGCTGGCGTTTGGATCGTTTGCTCTTCTTACGGCGCAGGTGGCTGCGTCCTTGTTTTAGCCGTCGCAGCTTTCCTTTGCCGGTTATCTTGAAACGCTTTGCTGTTGACTTGTGTGTTTTCATCTTGGGCACAGTGATACTCCTTTTCTCTACTCCAGCTCTTCCGGTTGGGAAGAGATTATCCCTGCCGTTGCTTGTGTTTGGGGTTCTCACAGATCACATATATCTTGCCCTTGCGCTTGACGATCTTGCACTTGGGACAACGGCGTTTGACCGATGGTTTCACTTTCACAGCTATCACCTCCTGTGTATCATCCTTGAGACTGGATCCGGTCAGGCAGCGCGCCTGTCCTCTTTCGATATTTGCTCTGTCCATCTACACACTTTACGGCAATTCGACAGGACGACCTGGGCTCCGACCTCTCTGTCAATCTGTTGGCTGAGCCTGTCGAGCGAATCGCTGGTAAAGACATCCTCTCCTTGATGACCTCCGGGACGACCCAGGATAACATAATCGGCACCGAGATCGCGGCACAGATTAATGATTTCGGTCCCAATGTCACCCTGGCGCACCCTCGCCTCTGAAGCAATCCCCAGCGCGGTTGCCTTGTTCTGCACCGCAAACAAAACCGCTTGACCCATCTGGCGCATCTTGTCTGAAATAGTACTCACAAGACCACTCTGGGCATACGGCAGAGAATCAACATTGACCACGTACAGGAAACAAAGCGGGAGATGGGTGCTCTCGGCCAGGGTGATGGCCTGGGTTATCGTAGGTCTGCAAGTCGGACCACCACGAATAGCACATACAATTCCACTCATATTCAGTTCCTTTCTGTTCTCTCTGATAGTAAGGCTGGTTGATTGACAAACCTAACATTCAACCGCAGATTGACGCAGATGAATGCTAGATCTGGCTTGAAAACCGCCGAAAAGATGCGCACTCCAAGAACAACAGACAACACCAGCTAGCTTCTCACCGACACAGCGCACAGTCAGAGCATCTCCCGCTTCCAGAAAGCGAGGTCAACGGTCGCTATCTTAACGATGGTCAGGGCAAAGAGTGTCAGTAATCAGCTATCCGGGGGCTGTGTAAGCTATTGAGGGCTCCCTGTCGCCTGCACTGACTGGATGGCCTAGAAGATTGTTCTCGCCCCAAGCAGATTTGGGGCAATGGCCGGAGAAACGCTCTGGCTACTTCACAGCATAACCACGTCTACAGCATTGAGTCCCTTGGGAGTTTGCTCGACTGCAAACTCTACCAGATCTCCCTCTCTCACCCAGTGGGTATCTGCTCGCAAACGGAATTCGTTAATGTGCAGAAAAACGTCTGGGAGACCATCGCCACGTTTTATGAATCCGTAGCGCTTCTCATGGCTGAACCACTTGACGTGTCCTCGTTCTCGTTCAGTCACTGCTTGTTCCCTCCGATCAAAATGATACGATCAAGCCGAACTGGCTCGACGTAAAGCTGACGACCCCGATTGACTGACGAATCCTTTAGAACGCAGATCAAGACAACTCGATATCTGGAGGCGCAAAACTGCAGGGCGGGTTTCTCGCCCGCCATCAGAACGGCGCGTATGGAAACGCACCCTACGATATTGACTCCTCACTCCGATATCTTTGTCAATTTTTCTCTGACCTGGTTCTCGGCCTCACTTACATCAATGTCCTGCACGGCCGCGATTTCTCCAGCCAGGATGCTGATCCCTTCCTCGTACCTTCGTTTCCCCGTGACAGTTAACTTGCCTTCTTGTTGTCGCCGCCCCGCCATGTCCCTCAGCACCTCGGCGACCTGAATGATATCACCAGTGTGAAGCTTGTCGTCCACCAGTGCATGACGTTTCTTGTGCTCGGCCGGCAGCTTTTGGGGGTTCGTACACAACACGCGCCACACTCTCGTCAACTGGGAGCGCGAGACCGCGCGCCGCAGCCCCAGTTTTTCTACAGCGCTGGTCGGAATCATCAATTTGGTGTCTGGTTGAGACAGCAACTTTACCTTGTAATACATCCTGTCGTTTCCGCGCCATTGCCGCTTCATCAAATCTACTACGATGCCTGCTCCACGAACAGGATGAATGATTGCGTCGCCTACCTTGAACATTGTCGTCTTTCCCTCCAAATGACATGGGTGTGTTTCAAATAAGTTGGGCAAGACCTCGGAGGTCTAATGAGATGTGTTTTCAGGCTCAAAAACTGCCCCAATCGGCGGTTTTTGGCGAGCACAAGCTCGGCAGAGACCTCCGAGAGGTCAATGACATTTACAGCCTTTGGCCCCACTGTGGTAAAGGTGACACGTGGGGCAGGCCCGAAAGCCTCCCAGCAGACCGGAAAGTCTGCTCCATGTGCGGCTTTTTGGAACCCATCGTCGCGGTGGAGTCGCCCTTCAGTGCGATGACATCCAAAGCCATTGCCCCTCCGGTGTGTGATCCTGACTTTTTTACCCGGCAGGAAGCCTCGGGCGTTTGTAGCGGTACACGATTCGCCCGCGCGCCAGATCGTAAGGCGAGAGTTCAACCTTGACCCGGTCGCCCAGCAGGATGCGGATATAGTACCTGCGCATCTTGCCGCAGAGGTAGGCCAGAATCTCGTGTCCGTTGTCCAATTCCACTCGGAAGCGAGTCCCTTTGAGCGCCTCTCTCACCGTTCCCATCATCTCGATCTTTTGCTTGCTTGGTTTGACTCGTTTATCTCTCACGAATACTTCCTTCGGTGCTTCCGCCCTATCTCACGCACCCCGACCTGATCGGTGTGCCTGGTCATCCCTCCCCCAATTCCACGTTCAGTGCTTCCGGCCCCTTTGCAGTGTCGCGTATGTGGAAGCGAACTGTCCGTCCCTCGTACAACTCGCTCCCATTGCTCTCGAGAATCTGTCGCTGGTGGAAGAATATCTCTTCATTTTCCTCGGTAATGATAAAGCCATAACGCTTGCGCGGGTCAAACCACTTCACTTTGCCGCATTGCTTGGGCAACGCTCCCTTTTTCAAGAAACAGGTCGGACACAGCACCGGAACCACTACACCTGCTCCCCGTCGCTCCCGCATGTCGCAATACGTAGAGGTCAATATGAAACCACGTCCACAGCGCTGACATACGATCACCTCAATCTGGTCTGACACTGATGTTCCCTCCCTACCCTATGCCCGTGCCGTCCAGGTTAACGAGAGCACGGCAATTCTAGCTTAGGTGCACAGGAAAAAACTAGCCAGCACCGTCTGTTTTACGGCGGTGCGGCTTCAAAACGGTAATTACTGACGAGAGCACCGCATTCGACAGGTTGGTCGGCTGTTAAACAATCATCTTTTCCTCGCCAGCCCGGGCGCAATGAATGCATATCCTGGTATCCGGCAAAACCGCCAGTCGGTCAGGGTGAATCCGCTTTCCACATCGCTCACAAGTTCCGTACGTGACTTTGACTGCTTGCGATAGTGTTCGTTCGATGCTCGCAGCCCGTTCCTTGAGCCGCCTCAGCATAGTCTGATCAAGCTCCCATTGCGTGACCGCAGGGTCCCCTTGGCCAAGCCCGTAATCCGGCTTCTCCTTGAGGTTTCTCTCCAGCGCGTTGATCTGATCCTGCAACTCGTTCAATTCGCGCGACAAGGCCGCTGCTCCGTCCTTCACAATCCACCCTCCGAAAACATATAGACCCAGTTGCCCTCAACCTCTACCATCGGTCTTGGCACAAACCAGGTCTATAGTGAGACCCGAATCCAGATTGTGGGAAACCGTAGATAGAACGAGGCTAATAAATAGCTCCCCCGGTCTGCGCCTTAGTGCAGACTGCCGTACACTCACACCGGCCTAAAGAGCCGGTGTTAGGGCACTTTTCGGCCAATTTGTGGGCCTAGCGCCGCCTCTTCTATGGCTGAGAATCAGCCCGCGGCGCGGCCGGCGCAAAGCGGAACGAATT
>Ga0180431_10000548_pt1 | contig 54084 bp, 51 predicted proteins | sample SS_ome_11_FD_132459 | JGI IMG/M metagenome (GOLD analysis project Ga0180431, IMG submission 132459) | Hypersaline lake sediment archaeal communities from the Salton Sea, California, USA - SS_1_MS_1 metaG | ecosystem: Environmental > Aquatic > Non-marine Saline and Alkaline > Hypersaline >... | reverse complement strand
TGCTTAACCATCCCCTTGGTTCTGGCCCGGCGTTGACTTCGTACGCAGACATACCTGATAAACACGCATTCCGTGGATCGTACGGTGGGAAAAATGTATTCCCGCTTTATCGACCAACCGATACTACGGAAGCGAATATCACGCCCGGGATGCGCGAGGTGCTTGGTAAGACACACAACCGCGAAGTGACGCCGGAGGATTTCCTAGCGTACGTCTACGGAGTGCTAGCGCAGCCAGCTTACACGAGCCGCTACGCCAAGGAGTTGGAGACCCGAGAGCTGCGCATACCGATCACAAAGGACCCCGTGCTGTTCGACGAAGTGCGCGCCGCGGGCGCACACCTGTTGTGGCTCCATACATATGGTGCGCGCTTTGTACCAGAAGGCAAGCAGAAAGCACGCGTGCCGTCCGGCATAGCCAAGAGCGTGAAGGCAATTCCCGAAGATCCCGAGCATTATCCTGAGGCATTCGAATACCGCAATGACACCAGGACACTCAGCGTGGGAGCAGGCGAGATCAGACCGGTATCGCGCGAGGTCTACGAGTTCGAAGTGTCGGGTCTTAAGGTAGTGCAGTCCTGGCTGAAGTACCGAATGAAGCATGGCGCGGGAAGGAAATCGTCGCCGCTTGACGACATCCGTCCGGAATCCTGGACAGCGCAGTTCACCAACGAACTACTTGAACTGCTGTGGGTTCTTGAAGAGACGGTTGCGGGCTACCCGAAACAGGCCGAGCTGTTGGAGGCAGTCGTCAAGGGGCCTTGCTTCACGGCGGATGAACTCCCGCCAGTGCCGGACGAGATGCGGAAGCCGCCGAAGACTGAGGCTAAGAGGCCCAAGCTGTTCGAGGATGAAGAGGACGACGAGACCTAACCAAGAGCTTCAGTTCAGCATGTACTTGTAGCGGTCGAGGTCCTCGAGCACTTTCATGGTGCCCAGCACCACGGCGCTCAGGGGATCGTCGGCGACGCGGGTCACGATGCCGGTGTCCTTGCTGATCAGGATGTCGAGGTCGCGCAGCAGCGCGCCGCCGCCGGCCAGCACGATGCCCTGGTCGATGATGTCGGCGGCCAGCTCGGGCGGGCATTCCTCCAGCGTGTAGCGCACGCAGCGCAGGATCTCGTCGATCTTCTCGCTCATCGCCTCGCGGATGTCCTCGGTGGTCACCTCGACCACCTTGGGCAGGCCGGTGACCTGGTCCATGCCGCGCATCTCGGTGTTGAGGTTCTCGCTCTGCGGATGCGCGGCACCGATGCTGATCTTGATTCGCTCCGCGGTGCGCTCGCCGATCTGCAGGTTGAAGCGCCGCCGGGCGTAGTCGATGATCGCACGGTCCAGCTCGTCGCCGGCGGTGCGGATCGAGTTGGAGACCACCACGCCGCCAAGGCTGATCACGGCGACCTCGGTGGTGCCGCCGCCGATGTCGACGATCATGTTGCCCCCCGCTTCCTCGATCGGCAGGTTGCAGCCGATCGCCGCCGCCATCGGCTCGTCGATCAGCCCCTCCCAGTGCGCGCCCGTGCGGATCGCGGCGTCGCGGACCGCTTTGCGCTCCACGGCGGTGATGCCCGAGGGAATACCGATCACCACGCGGTGCGGCAGCTGCCAGAATCCGCGGTCCGCCTTGGCCTTGGCAATGAAGTGCCTCAGCATTACCTCGGTCTTCTCCCAGTCGGCGATCACGCCGTCCTTGAGCGGCCGCATCGCGATCACGCGGCTGGGGGTTTTGCCGATCATGTTCTTGGCTTCCTCGCCGACAGCCAGCACCTCGTCGGTGCTCATGTCGATGGCCACCACCGAAGGCTCGCGCAGCACGATGCCCCGCCCCTTGACATAGACCAGGGTGTTAGCGGTTCCCAGGTCGATGCCGATATCGGCGCGCAGGTGGCCATACAGCCCGCTTAGCCAGTCGAAGAAACCCATTGGTCCGCCCGAGCCCCTATATTACTCCGTATGCGGGTAATCCACAAGTTATGCACAGCGGGGCTGCCATGGGAGCCTCACCCCGTGGCCGTCTTGGGTGAGGCGGCCGGTGATCCTGACGGTGGGCGAAAAAAAGGGAGAGGGATCCAAGGACCGTATCTAGCACGCGTCTGCCGGTTGCACACTATTTCAGCCGGTCGCCGGGGTCCCTTCCCCGTACTAAGAAGATACCACCGCCAGGCCCGTTCCGCAAGCAGCCCAGGGCTGGCGTATAATTTGCCCGATGCGCTACGACGAGCATCCCGCGCGCCGACCAACCCGCTATCACTGGGCGGCGGGCACCAGTCCGCTACACATTGGCGGGGCGCTGGCCGGCTGGGCCGCGACGTTCGCGGCGGGCATCACCTCGGCTTTCACTCCCGAGGCCGCGCTGCTGACGCCGTGGCTGGCGACCGCGTCGCTGGCCTGGTCCGGCTTCTGGCTGGTGGTGATGCCCAGCAATCCGCGCTTCCGCCGCGCCATCGACGCCCGCGACGCTGCGCGCTACGAGCACGACTACGGCTTTCAGGCGGCGGCGCTGCGCGACCGTATCGACTCCGACCTCTACGACAAGATCGACGACATCACCCGGCTGCGCGACCGGGCGCGCGAGATCCTGACCGGCAAGTTCGGCGAGCACGACCTGTTCGCCAAGGACAACCTGGACAAGCTCGACAAGCTGGCGATCAGCTATCTGCAGCTGCTGGTGGCGCTGAGCGAATACGACGAATACCTGTCGCTGGTCGATCCGGAGAGCATCGAACGCGAACTCGAGTCCGCCCAGGGCGCGGCGGAGGTGGAAGATCGGACGCTGCGGGAGGTGCGCCACCGCCAGGTGGAGCTGCTGCGCAACCGGCTCACCCGCTACCAGCGCGCCAGCCAGCGGCTCGGCCTGCTGCAGGCCCAGTGCCGCAACGTCGAGACCACCATGAAGCTGCTGATCGACCAGGCGATGACAGCGCCGGACGCCCAGCGCGTCGGCCGCGACATCGACGAGGTGCTCAGCAACATCCGCGAGAGCGAGATCCTGACCCAGGAGCTGGCGGGCTACGAGGACCTGGAGCGCGAGCTGGACGACAAGCGGCTGACAGCGCTGGAGTAATCCGGCGTCGCGGCCAGAAGCCGCGCTAGCCGCCGTTCGCTACCACGATGTCGTCCCAGGCATCATCCTTGGGCGTAACGATGTCGATGTAGATCGGACGGTGATCGGAGAAGCTCTCCAGCGGATCGCCCTCGTAGGCGCAGCACGTCACCACGCACTCCGGCCAGTCTCCGGCGATCACGCAATGGTCGATGGTGGAATTCCACTCCCGCAGCGTAATCGGCGTCGGCACCAGATCGTCGGGTCCCAGTTCCGAGTGGTCGATGGCGGGCGTACCCGGTTCACAGGCCGGCCCCACGTAGGTGCACTGCGTGAAGAACGGCTTGATATCGACGCCGTCCTCGCCGGGCACATACCAGCCGTTGTTCCAGTCGCCGACCAGCATCAGCGGGGTCGCCGGATCGCTGACCAGCAACCGCTCCGCCTCCTTGCCCAGCATGAAGTACTCGTGCTTCTGCGCCGTGGTCGTCTTGACGTCATCGCCCAGGCGCTTGGCGTGCACGACGATCAGGTTCAGACTCATCTCGGCCTCCGGGATCACCACCTTGCAGCACAGGGGCGCCCGCAAGCCCTGGTTGTAGCGCGCGTTCTCGATCAGCTGCACGGAGCGCAGGGCCACCCGCGCACGGTCGAAGAGGATGAAGACATCGTCGTCGAACAGCCAGGGGCTGGCATAGGGGTCCTCGAAGCTGCGCTGCTCCACCAGGCTGTTCTGCCACCAGCCATCCTCATCCAGTTCATTGAGGATGTTGGTCAGCATCGTCAGACCGGCGCTCTCGGTTTCCGTCATGCAGACGATGCAGACGTCCTCGTCGAGGATCCGTTCCGCCATGCCGGTCAGAAACGACTCCCGGTCCTCGTTGTCCAGCGCGTAGCCGAGGTCCTCCACGTTCCAGGAGAGAATGTGGACCTCGGCGCCGGCCGGCAAACTGAAAACAAGGAGCATAACCGGAATGAGGCAGCAACAAAATACCATGTGTTTCATGGATTCCTCCAAATAAGTCACGTGTGGCGCAAGCCTAGCCGGGGCATCGGACATTGTCAACCGATTTGCCCCAGCATTGGGGGATCGCTATAGCTGGGCGACTGCCTTGTGATTCTGTTGCGTTACGCGGTTGCCGGACCGGGGAACTTCGCCAGGAACCTCGCCTCGCTTTCCACCGTACCGATCAGCAGGAGTTCCGCCTCGACGGGTAGCGGCTGCTCCGGATCGGGATTGACCTGCAGGCCGTCGGGTGTGCAGAGGGCCACCACCGTGCAGCCCGTCTGCTGGCGAATGCCCGCGGCGGCGATGGTCCTGCCCACCAGGCCCGGCGGCACCGGCAGGCGAAAGATGTCCAGCCCTTCAGCCAGCATCTCCAGATCACTGCGCTTGAGCAGATTAAAAACGGCCGTGGCCCCCATCGAGGCATGGCTCATCACGAAATCGGCGCCGGCGCGGTGCAGCGTCGCCAGGTTGCGCTCGTGCATCGAGCGGCTGATGATCACGATGTCCGGCCGCAGGCTGCGCAGCCAGATCGTCAGATAGATGTTGATGTCGTCGTCATGGGTGGTGACGATCACGGTGGGCGCCTCGTCAATGCCGGCCCGCTGCAACACCGTCAGATCGGCGGCGTCGCCGGTGATCGTCCGGGCCGGATCGAGGCGCTCTTCGGGCGTCAGTTCGACGATGCGGTAGTCAATGCCCATTTCCGTCAGCGCGCGGCCGGTGGCCTGACCGACGCGGCCGCCGCCGATGATCACCACCGGCCTGTCACTGACCTGTGTCTGGGGGTAGCGCTCGTTGAACCGCTCCAGCTGCGCCTGCGCACCAGCCAGCACCAGCACGGTGCTGTCAGTGATCGCCAGCTCGGGTTCGGCGCTTTCGAACAAGCCCCGCGTCCAGACGCCCAGCACATTGAGACCCGTCGCGCTGCGCAGATCGGTCTCCGCCAGGCGCTGGCCGATCAGCGGCGTGCCCCGCACGGTGGCTTCCGACACCAGCAGCCCATCGAACCGGGCGATAACGTGCGCCCGCTGGCTTCCGCCATAGGAGCGGCGCGCCAGCGATTTGCCCAGCATCTCCGCCGGCTGGAAAACGTGGGTAGCGCCCGCCCGGCGCAGCACGTCAACCGAAGTTGGCTGCTGTGCCGTGGCCACAATCGGGATGCTGTCCGAGAGCTGGCGGACGGTCGCCACCACGTTGGTGTTGACCGTGTCCCGACCGCACAGCGTAGCCACCAGTGAGGCGATCTGGATCTGCGCATTGCGGTAGGTCCGGGGATTGTCCAGGTCGCCGACCATCACATTCAGCCCCTGGTCGGCCAGCTGCAGGGCGTCGGTGAAGTCGGGAATCAGCAGCGCGTAGCTGTAGTGAAATTGCTCGAGCTTCCTGATCAGCGCCAGCGTGATCGGGTCGCTGCTGGTCAGGATCACGTGACCGCGCAGGAAGCGGGACAGCTTGCGTGGGGCGCGGCTCTCCTTGCGCGCCTCGATCCAGGGAAGATAGAAGGCCTCGATAAACGTGAACGGGAACACCACGAACACCATCACGACGCCGGTGGCCAACACCAGCGCCGTGAACGCCCGCCCCAGATCGCTGACAAACAGGATGTCGCCCACGCCCAGCGTCGACATGGTGACAACCGTCCAGTAGAAGGCGGTCACCCACGAGTGCTGCTGGCCTTCGGCGTGCATCAGAATCTGGAACACAACGCTGAAGACCACTACCAGGCCAAGCAGAAGAGCGCCGGTCTTGATCAGCAGCCGCAGGTTGATGCGGCTCGAGCGGCTGCGCTGAAACGCCGACACCAGAGCGGGCAGAGCTTTCATCAGAGCTGTAGTCTAGCACCGCTGCACGCCGCACTCGAACGGCCCGGCCATCGGCGCACGCCCACCGGGATACGACTGCATCACGGCGCCGGCTCGACGGCGGGACTGTACGCCTCCTCGAAGCGACCACGCGCGCCCTCATCGGCCATCACGGCCACGAGATCACCGGACATGAAGCGATACTCCGGCGGCGGATTCGACGTCAGCACGCCTTCACGGATCACCCCCACCACGGACGCCCCGGTCAGATGGCGCACGTCGGCGTCGTGGATCGAGCGCTCGATCAGCGGGCTGTCGGGTGCCACGCAAAACCAGTGCAGCTGCAACTGGTGCTCCGCGAAGCGCATCTGGGCGAGGATGGCGAACTCGCGGGCCGTGTTGGCCAGCGGCGTATAGAGCTCGTGCCTGACCGTATCCGCGTAGCGCTGGACTTCCGACGGCGACAGCCTGAGGTGGATCAACGCCTGGCGCGTCATCTCCAGACTGGCCTCGTAGTCCGGCACCACCACCTCGAAGACCCGCAGCTGCCTGAACGCCTCCAGGCAGTCCGGATCAGTGACTCGAGCGACCACATCGATGCCGTCGTTCAGCCGTCGCGCCTGCACCACGATTGCCCGCGCCACCACGACCGACGGCGTGGTCACCAGGACCAGGCATGCGTCGCTGATCTGGGCGGCGGCCAGCACCACCTCCTGGCTGGCGTCACCATAGACCACCGGATAGCCGTCGGCCTTGGCCTGCTCGAAACGACCGTGGTCCAGCTCGATGATGACGAACTGCTGCTCAAGCCTCTTGAGCACCTGGGCCACGTGAAAGCCCACGTCCCCGCCGCCGGCAATCACCACATGCCCCTTCAGGCCGCTTGCCGGGATGTTCACCGTGTCGAGCGGCTCATGGCGGAACCAGCGCCGCTTGAGCGCGTACAGCCGGGTAGTCAGGCCCGAGATCGGCGGCGTGATCACCATCGTCACGATCGCCGCGGTCAGCACGACTGAGTACAGCTCGGCGCTGATCGACTCCGTGGACAGACCCACGCGGGCAAGGACAAACGAGAACTCGCCGATCTGAAACAGCCCCAGCCCGACCGCCAGCGGCACGATGTTGCGGTAGTGGAACACCCAGGCCAGCAGCGCCAGCACGCAGCCCTTGATCACGCCGATGACCAGCACCAGCACCAGCACCTGCCCGAAATGGCTGATGAGGAACGACGGGTTGAACAGCATCCCGACGGTGGCGAAGAACAGCAGGCCGAACAGATCGCGCACCGGAATGATGTCGCTCAGCGCCTGGTGCCCGTAGTCCGACTCGCTCAGCACCATGCCGGCGACGAACGCGCCCAGCGCGAAGGACAACCCGGCCAGATGCGTGGCGTAGCCGATGCCGAGCCCGATCGCCGTGATCGCCAGCAGGAACAGCTCCCGCGAGCCGAGCTTCGCGATGTAGGCCATCAGATGCGGCAGCACCTTGCTGCCGAACCAGATCATCAGCACAATCAGGATGGCCGCCTTCAGCGCCGCCAGACCCAGCAGCGGAAGACCCCCCGAGGGGTTGTTGAGCTGGGGCAGGATGATCATCATCGGGACCACCGCCAGGTCCTGCACGATCAGGATGCCGATCATCACCTTGCTGGAGAGCGTGCCCAGCCACCCCTGGTTCATCAATGTCTTGAGGGTGACCATCGTGCTGGACAGCGAGACCAGGGCTCCCAGCCACAGTGAGGCCTTCCAGTCCCAGCCCCACATCTGCCCGATCAGGAATCCGGTGCCGAGGATGATGGCAATCTGGATCGGCGTGCCGATCACTGCTACGCCGAGCACCGCCCTGAGGTCCTTCAGGGAAAACTCCAGTCCCAGCGCGAACAGCAGCAGTGCAACCCCGATTTCGGCCAGCAGCTCGATGTCGTGGATGTTGGCGATCGTCAGGATGCCGGTGTACGGGCCCAGCAGAATGCCCGCGATGATGTAGCCCAGGATCAGCGGCTGGCCAAACCGCTGCACGATCAGGCCGCAGACAAAGGCGGCGACCACCAGGATGATGATGTCCGTTGCAATACCCACGATCCAGTCCTCTGCTCCGGTGTTAGTAACAGCTACACTGCCCGCCGATCGGCTCGGCCGGTCTGGTTGAAGTCTAGCTTACCCGCCGGATGCCGTTTGTCAGCATTCGGCGTCAGCAGCGATAGAAGCGCCCCACTGCGGCGGGGTCCAGTGGGCCGCCGTGGGCGCAGTAGATGATGCGCGGCTTGCAGTCCAGCACCTTGCGCACGCTCTGCCGCACCTGCTCCATGCTCTCGGCGTAGATCGGGCGGAACGGCCGGCTGAGCAGCGGGAAGTTGGGCATCACCAGATCGCTGACCACTGCTTCACCGCTGTCGAGGATCACCGCCATCGAGCCTTGGGTGTGCCCCGGAGTATGGATCGCTCGCCCGGCCACGCCGTACTCACCGAGATCCAGCTCGCCGTCGAGCAGGATGTCAGGCTCGCAGCGGCAGGAAGGCGGCAGCACCTGCCGATTGGCGGCCAGCGCCGTCAGCCAGCCCAGCCAGGTGCGCGGGATCAGCCGGCCGAAGCGCCCGGTGCGCAGCGCGTCGGCATCGGCCCGGTGGATCGCCAGCGGCGCACCGGTGAGATCGCGCAGCGCCTTAGCCCCGCCGATGTGATCGAGGTGGCCATGCGTCAGCAGAATCAGCCTGATACTCTGGGGATCGATGCCGTGCTGCCGGCAGCGCCGCCTGAACAGCCGCTCGAAGTAGGGATAGCCCGCGTCGACCAGCACGAACCCGCCCTCTCCGCGCAGCAGATAGGCGCTGACGAACTGCATCCGGAAGCGGATGACGTGCTCGGTACCGTCAGGCATGGCAGGAGTATTGCACATCGAACGAAGGAGGCGATAGGGGGAAGCGACCGCTCCTGTTGGTAGCTCCCACGTTTATGGCGGTAGGCAGCTAGGCCGGCCGCACCTCGGGGCCAAGGGCTCAGTTAGTCTGTTCCTCTCAGGCGCGAATGTCAACCCGCGCCGCAGCTTCAGCCAGTGCACCGGCCAGAGCTGAGATCTTCTCACAATCCTCCAGTTCGTTGAGATACTGCTGCGGCAGCGCATCTACTCCATGAAATGCTCCCCAGATCGCACACCCCATCGCTGCGATTGTATCCACGTCACCGCCCATTCGCAGGCAGAACCTCAGCAGGTCCGCAAAGGGCCTATCCCGAAATGCCAGCGCCGCGTACAGCGCTGTCACACAGGATTGTGTCGCCGCGATGCCATTGCCGAGTTCGGCGGCGGCAGCTCGTGGTGCCGCGGGAGTCCCGGTCTGGAGCATTGCGTTGGCCTTGGCGAGTTTAAACCTGAAATCGTCCGAGCCGATCTGCTGTTCCAGCCTCCTGATAATCGCCTTGGAGTCCGCTTTCTGGTAGGCCAGGGCGGTTGCCAGCGCGACTATCAAAGCACCTTCGATTCCAAGTGGATGGGCGTGTGTCGTCACCGTGGCAGCCCTGACTGCATCGATCAACTCCCGCTCAGCGGCAGCGGCGTAGAAAAGGCCGACGGCTGGCGCCCGCATCGCACCACCATTTCCGAATGAACCACCGAAGTGTGTGGCTCGACAAGCCGCTTCCCAAGACTGGCCTCGGCGAATGAGCCTCAGAGTTCTTGCCGTACCGGGTCCGTAGCCGCGGGACCATTGATAGGATTGCGCAAACCTTTGTGCTAGATCGGTTTGATCGATATGTCCGCATGCGATCAGGGATTCTGCGGTGTCAAGCGTCATTTGCGTATCGTCTGTGAAGCGGCGCTTGCCGTTGGCTCTGCCAATCACCGCCCACAACGCACGCGCTAACAGCCCGCCTTCAAAGGGCGCGCCATAGGCATCACCCAGGGCCAGGCCGAGTACGGATCCTCTGAAGCAGTCTCTGATCACGGCTATCCTCTTTCTGGCAACACTACAAAGCAGCGGTGACACGATTCGCTAACAGCCTTGCCGGACCCTTTCGTGAGATTCAGTATGCCGCCCAGTTGACTGCGCGCTACGGGCGCACAGTCTCCAGGAACCTGACGACTGGCCGTTGGCCCTTGACTTCCCTCACCAGCGCGTGGCCTCACCTCATGCTGCGCTGTAGTCGCGCACCTGGACCAGCACACCTGCCTCGATCTCCTGCCTGGCTGTGTCCAGCAGCTGTGCCGTGACCTGCTCATCGGTGTAGGCTTCTCCGCAATTGGCGCAGACCTCGGCCGGTACCCCTCGTATGACGACCACGCAGCCGTTGCGCTCAAAGGTGACCGTCGTCGTGCCTGGCTCAGTCTCCCCGTGTCTGCAGATCACGCACTTCATGACTTCCTCCTGGCAAGAGGGCTCTCCCAGTGTCCATCGTTCGGCTCGTACACAGTTATTACCACAGTTTCCGCTTTGCTGGGCAGTTCCGCGGCAACCACGTGCAGGTGGCGATGACCAGTCCAGCCCGCGACGAGCTTGCTTGGATAGGGCGTATCGTCAGGATACCGCTCGACGATTGAACCGTCCCGCAGGACAGCTGCGACTTCAGTCGCACTGATGTCGCGCTCAAGCATGCGCCGTCGTGCGTGGTCGCTGAACAGGAGCTTACCTGGCATCGCGACCTCTCCCTATCCCGGCACTTCCAGCAGCAGCGCATCGCCCTGACCGGAGCCCGAGCAGATCGCGGCGATGCCCAGGCCGCCGCCGCGGCGCTTAAGCTCATAGGCCAGCGTCATGGTGATCCGCGCGCCGCTCATCCCGATCGGGTGGCCGAAGGCAATCGCCCCGCCGTTGGGATTGACCTTGTCCAGGTCCCAGTCCAGCACGGCGCCGCAGGCCAGCGCGACCGCGGCGAAGGCCTCGTTGAACTCCAGCACCTTCATGTTGTCCAGCGACTGCCCGGTTTTCTCCAGCAGCTTCTTCGTCGCGAACGCGGGCGCCACCGGGAACAGATACGGCTTCATCGCCACGTGCGCCTCGCCGCGGATGATCGCCAGTGGTTCGCGACCAAGCTCCCTGGCCTTCTCCTCGCTCGTCACGATCAGCGCCGCGCCGGCGTCATTGACGCTGGGGGCGTTGCCCGCGGTGATCGTCTTGGTGCCCAGCACCGGCCTCAGCCTGGCCAGCTTCTCAACCGTCGTGCCCGGCCGTGGCTGCTCGTCGGTATCGAACATCACCGGGTCACCCTTGCGCTGCGGGATCGGGAACGGGGTGATCTCGTCCTTCAGCCGGCCGGCCTCGACCGCGTCGGTGGCGAGGTTCTGGCTGCGGACGGCGTACTCGTCGCACATCTCGCGCGTGATGTTGTACTCCTCGGCCACCTTCTCGCCATGGTGCGCCATGTGGACGTCGTCGAAGGCGCACCACAGCCCGTCGTGGACCATCAGGTCGACGAGCGGGTCGTCACCCATACGCGCGCCCCAGCGGGCCTTGAAACTCGCATACGGCGCGCGGCTCATGCTCTCCATCCCGCCGGCGACGATCAGGCTGGCCTGACCGCTCTGGATCAGCAGGTCGGCCAGCGTGATCGAGTACATGCCGCTGGCGCAGACCTTGTTGACGGTGAAGCCGCCGACTTCGACTGGAATGCCCGCCCGGACCGAAGCCTGGCGGCTGGGAATCTGGCCGACGCCGGCCGGCACCACCATGCCCATGATCACCTCATCGACGGTGGCCGGGTCGATCCCGTCGCGCTCGATCAGGGTCTTGATGCAGTGCGCACCCAGGTCGGGGGCGTGAATCCCCTTCAGTGATCCGCCGAAACTCCCGATTGCAGTACGTGTGGCGTCTACGATTACGGTTGCCATGCCTACCTCCTGTGGGGTATGTGCTTGCTTGCTTTGTGCAGTGGCCTGATTATAGCGGGAATCCGGCGTCGGCCGCAGCGCGGGACTGCGTGTCGCGAGGAGCGGACAGCGGCTAGAATGCACTGCATGGACGCGGCGAATCTGGGATTCCTGGCGCGGCAGCTGCTGCTCACCGAACTCCGGGGCGAAGCCGAGGACATCGACGGCGGGATGCTGGTCAGCGGCGCGGAGCTCTGGGCCGGCATCTGGCAGCCCGCGGAGATGGGCAACTTCGAGATCTTCATCCAGTCTCTGCAGCGCACAGCCCAGCAGCGCGGGCTGCCGCTGCGCGGACTGGTGCTGCTGGTGCCACCGGCCCGGGACGACACCGAGTTGATCGCGGAGCTGGCGGAGACGCTCTACGTCTATGAGCTGCCCCAGCGTCGCGGTCTGCCGGCCGGCGGTCCCGACGCCGTCCAGGTGCTCAGCGGCCCCCTGGACTGCGCCAACGTCGCGGGGTTCTCCACGGAGTGGGTGTCCCCCGCCGACGAGGGCTTCACGGCGATCGCCGCACCGGCGATCAAGGCCGTGGAGCAGCTGAGCGCCCCCTGGAACACCCCGCGGGCCGAGTGGCTCAGCGGTGCCGACTGCTGCATCGCCAGCGTCAGCGGCCAGCCGGTGGGGATCGCCGCGCTGCACTCCAGCGAGGTGGCAAGCCGCATCTCGCTGCTGTGGGTGGTGCCCGAGGCGCGGGGCGCGGGGCTGGGGCGCGTGATCCTGGCCGAGGCCTGCCGCCGGGCCGCCGACCGCGGCCGGCTGCTCTGCTCAGTATGGTCCTACCGCGCGGGCACGCTGCGCTTCTACCTCAGCAAGCAGGGCTTCGCCGAGCAACTCAGCGCGCTCTACTTCGTCGCTGAGGATTAGATGCTCGCGCCGGCGGTGCCGGCCATCAGACGCTGGCTTCGACCTGTCCCTCGAAGTTGATCTCGCCGGTCAGCAGGTCGAGGCACATGCACTGGCCGCTGACCGCCACCCCGCCGGCGCGATATTCCACCGTGGCAGTCCTGATCTGGCCGGTGAACTGATCCCAGACCAGCCCGGTCGTCTCGAAGTGCTGCTCCGTGCCGACGATCCTGCCGGTCAGCGCCCCGTTGACCCACAGCACGCCGGTCTGCGGCGGTCTCATCCACCACAGCGACTCCAGCGTCCTGGCCAGCTCGAGGGCCTGGGCCGAGTACTCCAGCGCGCCGTCTTCCACCCGCAAAAGCAGCGTGTCGCGGCTTTCCATCTCGAACTGCAGCAGGCCGTCGTCGATCTCGTAGCGGGCGCCGTCCTTGCTGGCGGCGGCGGCCCAGACGCGCAGCCTCAGCTGCCCCTCGCCGGCGCTGATCGTCAGCTCCAGCTCGGTCATGTCAGCCTTGAGGCGCTCCAGCATCTGGTCCTCGCTCTTGAGCCGCTGGGCGGGGGGATTCTCGCTTTCCACGGCGGAGCGCACGTCCCCGGGGGCGACCGGCGGCGGGCTGCCCAGAACCACCAGCCAGACCACCACAATTGCGAACAGGCCCACCAGCAGCAGCCAGCCGATGCGGTAGCGGGTGATCAGCGCCTGTCCGTTGCGCACAGCGCGATTATACCCCCATTGAGGCGGGCTGCCGTGCTACCATTAGCCCGTGCGCGTCGAGGCGATCAAGATTGAGGCTGACAGGCCTGCCGGCGCCAGCGGGCTGACCGCCGACGACGTCGAAGCGCTGGTGCGCAGCAGCGACTTCACCTGGATCGACATCCAGATCACGGAAAAGAAGGACGCCGCCGTCGGCCAGCTGCTGGTCGAACGTCTCGACTTCCACCCGGCGACCGTGGCCGACTGCTTTCACACCGGCGGCTTCCACCAGCCCAAGATGGACGAGGAGCAGGACTACCGGTTCATCACGTTCATCTACTACGAGGCGAAGTCCAGCGGCAAGCTGATCGCCCGCGAGCTGCACGCCTACCTGGGCCAGACCTACGTGATCACCGTGCACCGCCACAACTGTGAGGAGCTGCTCAGCCTGATCCGCCAGTTTCCGCGGGCGATCAAGGAATACGAGCAGCGCGCGATGCTGTTCATGCACCACATCCTGGACATGGTGGTCGACAGCTTCGCCCCGATCATGCGGGACTACAGCCACCGCGGCGATGAGCTGGAAATGGCGGTGCTCAAAGTCCGGCGGCGCCGGCGGATGGGCCTGCCCTTCGCGCGCCGCAACAAGGACCAGATGGCTGACATGCGGGGCATCCTGCGGCTCAGACGCTCGCTGATCCGGCTCAGGCGCACCCTGATCGAGGAAGAGGAGATCGTCGAGCAGCTGATCGAGGAACACGCCTTCGAAGACGCCCCGGAGAGCAGCGAGGAGATCGCAATCTACTTCCGCGACATCTCCGATCACATCGGCAAGTACCTGGAGATCATCGAGGGCCTGGAATCGTCGATGAACCACCTGATGGAGGTGCACGCGCTGATCACCAGCCACCGCACCAACGAGATCATCTACGTGCTGACGATCATCTCGACGATCATGCTGCCACTGCACCTGATCGTCGGGTTCTGGGGCATGAACTTCGGCAATCTGTGGTTCGCGGGCTTCCCCTGGGGCATCTGGCTGATCACCGGCCTGATGCTGCTGGTCGTCATCGGGTTGCTCTTCTACTTCCGCTACAAAGAGTGGATCTAGGCGATGCCGAATCTCCTGGTACTGCTGCCATGCTACAACGAGGAACAGGCGCTGCCCGCGCTGCTCGAGCAGCTGGCGGCCGTGCGCGATCAGCTGCAGTCGGAGTGGAGTGTCAGCGTGCTGGTCGTCGACGACGGCAGCTCGGATGGCACCGCGGCCTGCGCCGAGGCGGGCGGCGCAGAGCTTCCCGTCCAGCTGGTGCGGCACGGGAAGAATCGCGGGCTGGGGGCGGCGCTGCGCACCGGCATCGAGCACTTCCTTGAGTGGGCCGGTGACAGCGATTCGCGGGCAGCACTGGCCGTGATGGACGCCGACGGCACCCACCCGCCGCCGCTGCTGCCGCTGATGCTGGGGCGGCTGGAGGGTGGCGACGGCCTGGAGCCCTGCGACGTGGTGATCGCCAGCCGCTACGCCCCCGGCGGCGAGGAGCACGGCCTGCCGCTGCTCAGATGGCTCTACAGCCGGCTCGCGAGCCTCGCCTTGAGGATGGTGGCGCGCACGGCGGGCGTGCGGGACTACACCTGCGGCTATCGCCTCTACCGCGCCGGCCCGCTGCGCGAGGCCCACCGGCACTGGGGGACGGAACTGGTCACCGAGAACAGCTTCGTCTGCATGGCGGAGCTATTGGTCAAGCTCGGGCGCCGCGGCGGGCGGATCGGCGAGGTGCCGCTGAGGCTGCACTACGAATTCAAGGGCGGACCCAGCAAGATGAACGTCGCTGCTACAATCAGGCGCTATGTCGTACTGGCCTGGCGCATTCTGTTCAGCCGCAGCTGGCGCTGAGGTGCGGCGATGAGCTGGCGAGTGCTGACGCTCCTGCTGGTCAGTATCGCGCTGGGGGCCAGCGGACAGCTGCTGTTCAAGGGTGCGGCGCGCGCCCTGCCCGCTTTCAGCGAGCTGGGCCTGATCCGGCTGATCGCCACCATGTTCACCACCCCGCTGATCCTGGGGGGCTTCGCCTGCTTCTTCGTCAGCAGCGTGCTGTGGATCGTCGCTTTGCGCAGCGTGGCGCTGAACGTCGCCTACCCGCTGGTGGCGCTGAGCTACATCATCATCTTCGTCGGCAGCTACTACCTGTTCAACGAGCCGCTGGGCTGGCGGCACTGGGTCGGCGCGCTGCTGATCGTCATCGGCATCGTGCTGATCACCTGGCGGAGCTGAGATGCGCTATTTGGTCGCCGCCGCGATCATGCTGCTGCCCCTGCTCGACCTCGGCTGGAACCTGACGCACCTGAGCAGCGGGCTGCCGGACATCTTCGGCCTGCTGGCCTTCGCCCGCGGCCTGGTCGAGAACGGCGCCTGGCCCGGCACGCCCTACTTCCCGGCGGGCTATCCGCTGCTGCTGATCCCCTTCGGCCTGGCCGGCAACGCCCTGCTGGGCGGCTATCTGCTCAGCGCCGGCGGACTGATGCTGGCGCTGTGGGCGCTGTACCGGCTGGTGCGCGTCTTCGACGGCCCGCGCTGGCTGGGATTAACAGCAGTGGTATGCGGCTGGCTGCTCCCCGTCTACCGCCTGCCGGCCGGCAGCCCCAGCGTCGACGCCCTGTTCACCGGACTGGGGCTGTGGTTCCTCGCGGCAGTGATCGCGCTGTGGCGCCAGGGCACGCGGCCGGACAGCGCCGCGGAGGATGCGGCTGCAGGCGATCAGCTGGCGGCGTTGACTGCCCGCGAGCTGGCGCCGTGGGTCGGCTGGGGACTGGTGGTGCCCGTCATCGTAATGCCACTGCTGCGCTATCACGCGGCGATCCTGCTGCTGCCCGTGCTGCTGGTGCTGACGCTCTGGCGCCCGCGGGTGCGGCGCGTGCTGCTCTGGCCCTGGGTCGGGCTGATCTGCGTCCTGGCCTTCAATTTCCTCAGCTGGTACGCGGCCTGGGGCGAGCCGATGCCCAGCGTCGTCGGCATCCAGATGCGCTGCGGCCTGGAGTTCGCCTACCGCGTCAACTACGAGAACCCCGAGTACATGTACCTGGACTACATCGGGATGTGCGAGCACGCGCGCCGGTCATCGGTGATCGCGGACTACGGCTGGCCGCTGGTGGCCAGGCACACCCTGCGCTCGCTGTACCTCTACATGCGCCGGCCGCCGATGGTGCTGCTGCTGGGCCTGGCATTCCTGACGCTGCTGATCCGCAGGCGCTTCCCAGCGGGGGCGGGCATCCTGGCGCTGTGGGCAGTGCTCTACTGTCTGGCGCTCAGCCCGGCCTACTACACGCCGCGCGGGGCGCTCTTGCCGGCGCTGGCCGCTGTCGGGCTGTCGCTGGTGCTGGCCACCTGGTTGGCTGCGCGCTGCCACATCGTCTGGGCCGGGCTGGCCGCGGCGGTGCTGCTGCTGATCGGCATGAGCCAGGCCGCCCGCTACGCACGCTTGGTGTTCATCGAGCGCAACCACTTCGCGCAGCTGTCGCGCCAATTCGACGACCTGATGCGCGAGCGGGAGTGGAGCAACGACGAGGTGATCGTGACCGACGTGCGCGTGATTCCGCTGCGGGGCAATCCCTGGGGGCTGCCCTTCGCCCACACCGAGATGTTCTGGACGGACGACCCCGCCGTGCGCCCCGAGCAAACGCCGGGCATCGTCAGGCTGGCGCAGGAGAGCGTAGCGGCGGGGCCGCCCGGCTATCGCGTGCTGCTGTTCAAACGCAACCATCCACGGGCGGATGAGATGCAGGAGCTGCTGGCAAGCCCACAGTGGACGCCGCTGACGGAGATCGAGGAGATGCTGGTGCTGGTGCGCAGTGAGCAGGCTAGCGCTGACGGCGCCTGACCACCAGCCGTGGCCGCCGGCTCTTGTCCTCGCCAGCCTGGCCCGTATGGCGGCGGTACTCCCTGAGCCACAGCTCCCGGCTGTACTCCGCCTGCAGTTCGAACAGGTGCAGGCCACGCACCACCGGCACACGCGCCTCGGCGGCCAGTAGTTCCAGCCCCGTCGGCTCCTGCTGGGGCACCATATCCAGCACGCGGTCGAAGCAGCGCAGGAAGTTGACCGAATTCACCAGCGAACGCTCGCGATGGGGCGCCTGGCCAACTGGCGTGGCGTTGACCAGCAGGTCCCAGCGCTTGATGTTGTCGTCTTCCTTGCGCCCGTCGTTGATCTCCTCGCCGGGCGCGGGCATCGGCGTGCGGGGGCCGAAGGCCTGCGCCTGCTCCGCCCAGTTGAAGAACGCCGTCATCTCCTCCAGCGGGAAGTAGCTGACCTGGCGGCGGATGCCCTTGAACTGGCCGGAAAGCTCCGTCGGCCGCCGCGGGTTGCGGTAGCCGACCATGTAGCGCGCACAGCCCAGCTCGCGCAGGCCGGCCAGCGCCACCCGGGCCGCCCCGCCGGCGCCGAGGATCAGCGCGGTGCGCACCTTGTCGACGCCCTGCTCCGCCAGGCATCTGACGAAGGCCAGCACGTCGGTGTTGTGGCCGTAGACCAGCCCGCTGGGCCGTCGCGCCAGCGTGTTGACGGCGCTGATCACCTGCGCCGTCGGCGACAGCTCCTGGCAGTAGGCCAGCGTCGACTGCTTGTAGGGCGCGCTGATCTTGGCGCCCAGAAACTGGCGGTCGCGGGTCAGGGCAGTGATCTCGCGGTGGAAGTTGACGGGCGGGATGTCGAGGCGCTCGTAGCTGATCGGCAGCCCGGCGGCGGCGAAGGCCTGGGCGTGGGTATCGCCCAGCACCGCGCGCGGCAGCGGATGGCCGATCAGGTAGACGTTGAACTGCACCGGCGAATATCTTAGCGGTCGGCGGCCTGCGGGGCCACGGACCTATAATCGGCGGGTGGGTGATGAGTACGCCGTACTGATCCGCGCTCTCCGCCGCCCGCTGCGCAGGTGGTGGCTGCGGGTGGGCAGCTGGTGGCTGGCGCTGTCCCTGCTGGCTCTTGTCGGAGCAGTCCTGTACATCCTCGAATGCGAGATCCTCCCCATATCAGCTCCAGCCTGGCGTACTGTCCAGATTTGGGATCGGCAGGGCGTCTGGCGGGCGGTGAATCCCGTGTTCGTGTCCGTGGCGACGACCACGTGGCTGCTGTACGTGCTGAAGGCGCATTCGCTGGTCTCTTCCTTGGTGGACAACACCACGTCGGTATCTCTGCCGAAGCTTCGATCCTGGCTGTTCCGTCTAGCCATCACCTCAGGTGTGATCTGCTGGGTCTCAATCGCGGGCATGGAGCTGCTGCAGGCACTGGTACGCGAGCACCACATCATGGGCGGCGGCCGATTCGCCGGACGCTGCGTCTCCGTTGCCGCGGCGATGCTGTGGATCGCCGCCCTCGTCAGTCTGGGCAACGGCGGCCGGCTGATGGCTGTCCTGTGGCACGTGAGCTTCAACGTCTTTCCCGCGCTCGGCTGGCTGCTTACTGTGCTGCTCGACGATCCGCTTCATAGCATCTGGGGTACGCACCGTGAGATCGCTGTCGAGAGTCCTGCGGCAGAATCCCTGCTGCTGCTTCTGGCACTGGCGCTGGCGTACGTTGTGATTCTGCTGGCAGCAAGGGGCCAGCGGGCGTGGGCGTTGGCGCTGACTGCGGTGGTCGCGGCCTCGATGCTGGTCAACGGTCTGGACGCCTGGACGGGTGTACCCCTGGTGGATACTGCGGCCTACTGCTGTGGCTGGATGGTGTACCGCGCTTCGCTGGAGCCGCTGCGGCTGTTCTGGGAGCACTCGACGATGCAGCTCTGGATTGCCGGGATCAGGCTGGACATCCCCTGCTCGCTTCCGCTTGAAACCGCGGTCGAGCATGTCTGGTGCGTGTGGCCAGTGATCCACTTCTTAGCAATCGGCTGGATACTTCGCAGAGTGCTGCCACGCGGCCAGGGCGCGGGCAATCATGCCCCTCAGTAGCGACTCCGTGCACGCACAGCCGCCTCCGTCAATGCAGCGTGAAATATAATGCCCGCGTGGACGCGCCACAGCCGATCGATCTGGAGTATCAGGGCAAGGTCTACCGCCGGCTGCCGCTCAGGACGCACGTGCTGAGCGCGGACGATGACCCGGCGGCGGTGCTTGAGCGCTACGCCCGCCCGCACTACCAGCCCGGCGACGTGGTGTTCCTGGCCGAGACGGGCGTGGCGATCATGCAGGGCCGCGCCCGCGACTGGCGCGAAATCACGCCATCATGGCTGGCGCGGCGCTTAAGCCGGCTGGTAACGAAGTCGCCCTACGGCGTGGGGCTGCGCAGCCCGTACGCGATGCAGTACGCCATAGAGCTCTGCGGGGTGCACCGGATCCTGGCGGGCTGCGCAGCGCACGTCTTCGGGCGGCTGCTGGGGCGCAAGCGCTGGTTCTACGACGTGGCGGGCATCCAGGCGCGGATGATGGACGCCGAGCACACCATGGGCATCGGCGAGTTCTTTGAGTGCGTGATCCCCGGCCCGGCCGACCCCCAGGGCACCTGCCGCCGCCTGAAGGAGCAGACCGGCATGGACGTGGCGATCGTCGACGTCAACGACATCTTCCCGCCGTGGTGCATCGCGACGACGGTGGACAAAGCCCGCCGCCGCCTGCTGGAAGACACGCTCACCGATAACCCGCTGGGCCAGGGCAGTGAGCAGACCCCGCTGGGCCTGTGGCGGGCGCTGCGTAGCTAGTATCTCCTGGTCCTGATACCTAGAGTGTAGACGGACCTATCTCCGTACTGCACCAGCACTGCTGCTGTTCTGTCCTTGATCGCTGCAATGGCTTCCTCGGGCAGCAACGTGCTCTTGAAGCATGCTCGATAGCCCATCTCCGCCCCACCAACCGAACCAACATACGCGAATGTCCGGCGCGAACCCTCGACAGGTTCGACTTCGTCTTCTGGAGTCCACCAGTAGAGAGCCTTGTACCGGTCTTGTCCAAGTACGACTGACTCCTCGTCGGGCATGAACTGGCAGTCACTCAGCGAGTATTCGGTGAACCTGCGAATGGCACTGTCTTCAATGATGAGGACGGCATTCAGACCAGAGCCAAACAGATCGCCGCTTGGCAGCGTGACACCGAATTCCCCGTGTGCCCAGTGACCCGGATTGTCTGTTAGGTATGCGTCCCTGATCGGCGTTCCCCCCTGCAGGGTCCGTGCCCCGCATGTAACCCCGAGGATCGCCAGGATGCAGTAAAGCACCGTGAGCACAGCGCAAGCGGCCGGGATCGACAGGCAGGCAATCACGATCTTCGATCCGGGTGTGGGGGCTAGTGCCGGTCGCTTGGTCTTCCGATTCTCTTCCGGCTCGCCTGGCGCGACCATCATGCTTGATTGTACCGAAGCTCGGTCAGCAGCGCCATCTGGAATGCATGGACCCAGCATCCCGCTGCCGGCCAGGGCAACGAGCAGACCCCGCTGGGCATCTGGCGGGCGCTGTAGGGATACAGCCAATCTCAATACCGAATCGTAGGGGAGCCACTTGTGGCCCCTCCGGAGGGCGGCACAAGTGCCGCCCCTACAAGGCAAGGGGCGAGGCCGAGGCCCCGCCCCATTGCATGTCGCAGTTGTCGATCTGTCCCTACGCGATTTCTTCGTAGGTCTTCTTCAGCACCGCGGCGGCGTTGCCGATGCCCGCCAGTTCCTCGTCGCTGAACTTGACATCGAGGTAGCCTTCCACGCCGTCCTTGCCGATGATCGTCGGCAGGCTCAGGCTGACGTCGTCGCCGATGCCGTAGGCACCGCCCGGCACGCTTGAGCAGCACAGCACCCGCTTCTCGTCCTTGAGGATCGCGCGCACCACCTCGGTGATCGCCACGCCGACCGCCCAGCCGGCGCCACCCTTGAGGCGGATGACCTCGGCGCCGGCCTTGCGCGTCGCGGCGAAGACCTCGTCCAGCGCCGCCTGGTCGATGCCCGCCATGTCGGCAATCCGGTTCTCAGCATAGCTGGCCTGGCTCCAGACCGGCACCATCGCGTCGCCGTGCTCGCCCAGCAGCTGACCCGTCACGTAGCGCGGGTCCCAGCCGAAGCGCTCGGCCAGGTTGCTCTTGAAGCGCACGGTGTCCATCACGTTGCCCAGGCCGAAGATCCGCTTACGGTTCTTGCCGCCGACCATGTAGGCGCGGTAGGTCAGCACGTCGACCGGGTTGACCACCACCAGCACCAGCGCGTCGGGGTTGACCCGCTGGACCTTCTCCATCCACTGGTCGATGATGCCGAAGTTGACCTTGATCAGTTCGAGGCGCGACTGGTCCGCCTTGCGGCGCGCGCCGGCCGGAATCACGATGATGTCCGCGTCGGCCATCAACGCTTCGTCGGTGCCCGCGGTGATTTTGGTGTTGCACAAACTGGACGTCGCATGCATCAGGTCCAGCCGTTCTCCCATCACCGGGTCTTCGAGGATGTCGATCAGCGCCAGTTCATGGCAGATGTTTTCGCAGAGCAGATGAAACGCGAAACTAACTCCCACGCGGCCAGCGCCGCCCACGATCGCAACCTTGCTCATAAGTGCCCCCTGTGCAGAGTCTTGGTGAGTGGTCCTAGTTTAGCACCGCCCGCGCCGTTCGGCACCCACGGCAGTCCGATGGTATGCTCAGTGCGGACGCCCGCGCGGCGCCGGGAGATGGTAATGGCGAGGATATCGCTTGTGCTGGCCCTGCTGGGTCTGGGAATGCTGCTTACCGGCTGCGGCAATCGCTCGGGGCGGATGTTTGAGCGGCTCTACGGCACGGACTTCGGCCTGGGAGTCCGCTTCGAGCTGAGCCAGGCCCAGGTGCGCGGGGTGCTGGGCGAGCCGGCGGCCAGCGTCGAGGTGCAGGGCGAGATCAGCGTGACGGATCACTACCTGCCACAGGATGTGATCGAGACCGGCTCCGACACGCCGCAGCTGGCGCTGACCTACCTCGACGGCGTGCTGGTGCGCCTCTTCAACCGCTGGCTGCCCGAGGATCCCGACCAGCCCGCGCCGCCTTTCTACATGGAGCCGCTCAGCGGCGTCAAGCTGGGCAATCGCAAGAGCGACTTCGTCGACGCGCTCGGAGCGCCGACAGACCCGATCGCGGGCAACGAGTGGCGCTTCGAGCACAAGGACGGCCGCAAAATCCTGGTCACCGCGACCTTCACCGAGATGCCCAATACCGGGGATCAGCTCTGCAGCGTGGTGCAGATCGTGCTGATTCCGGCCATGGAGGAACTGGCGGGCGAGCAGGCCGAGGAGAACGCCGACTGGCGCCGGCGCGTCGGGATGGAGTAGTCAGCGCGACTCGCCGATCAGCCCCAGCAATAGCTCCGCCGCACGGCGCAGCGGAGCGGGCTTGCAGACCAGGTCGCGCAGGTCGCGATAGGCGTCGAGCATCGCCCGCCGCTCGCGCTCCTCGTACAGCAGGCTGCTGGCCAGATCGACGATCCGCCGGTGGTTGCACTCCTCCTGCACCAGCTCTGGTACCACCGGCTTGCCCGCCAGCAGGTTCGGCAGACTGAAGTAGGGCATGTTGAAGCGCATGATGTAGCGCGCGATCCAGGCCATGTAGGGGGCGACGCGATAGCACATGATCGCCGGCACGTTCATCAGCATGCATTCGTGGATGCCGGTGCCGCTCTTGACGATCATCAGGCGCGCGCGGGCCATCAGATCGTAGACGTACTCCGCGTCGATCAGCGTCAGATCCGGCAGCCGGGCGCGGCGCGCCGCGGAGATCAACTCGTCGGTGAGGTCCTGGTGGGCCAGGGCGGAGACCATGTACAGCGGCGGCAGCTGGGGATCCTCGTCGAAGGCCTCGCGCATCAGCGCCAGCGCGCGGAAGATCGCCGGCGCGATCTGCCGCACCTCGCCGACGCGGCTGCCGGGCAGCGTGCCGATGATGGTCGGCGGCGCCGCCGGGTCGTAGTCGATACCGGTCAGCTGGCGGAACTGCGCGTCGCTCAGCACCGGCCCGGCCAGGTCGCAGAGCGGATGGCCGACGTACTCGTGGGGGATGCCCAGCGCCTGATAGGTCGCCAGGCTGACCGGGTAGATCGGGATCGCGAAGTCGCAGAGGTCCTTGACGTCGAGGAAGCGGCGGTTGGTCAGGCTGCGGCGCTGCTCGCCGGGGTCGTAGAGCGACTGCCAGCGCACCGGCGCCACGTAGTAGACGATCTTGCCGCCGTAGCCGCGCTGGCGCAGGTGGCGCGCCAGGCTGGTATTGAGGAAGCGGCTGTCGACCAGCACCACCATGTCCGGCTGGTTGGAGAGAATGTAGCGCGCGGTGGCGCTGACCACCCGCAGGAAAAACTGGGCCTTGAGCACGTTGGCCAGCACGCCCATCTCCCCCCAGGTGGCGACGTCGAACAGCAGCTGCACGCCCGCCGCGCGCATGCGCTTGCTGCCGTTGCCCTCGATGATCGCCGGCGGCTGTCCCTGCTCACTGCGCAGCTGCTGCAGTGCCCGCACCAGATGCGCCGCGTGCATCTCGCCGGACAGCTCGCCGGTGGAAATGAAGACGGTGGCCGTCCTGCCGGGCAGGTATCTCCCCACGGCACGGATTATAGCCTGTTCGGCTGGGCTCAGAGCGCTTCGCCGCCCCGGCGGCCTGCGATAAGCGTCGGCGCAGCGCCGTATAATATGCCGCTATGCTCATAAGCGACATCCGGCAGAGCTTCCTGGACTTCTATGTCAAGCGCGGGCACACGCTGATCCCGAGTGCTTCGCTGGTGCCGGTCGCCGATCCGTCGCTGCTGCTGATCAACGCCGGCATGGCGCCGCTCAAGCGCTACTTCATGGGCCACGAGACGCCACCCGCCCCGCGCGCCACCTCGTGCCAGAAGTGCGTGCGCACCATCGACATCGACCAGGTGGGCTTCACCAACCGCCACAACACCTTCTTCGAGATGCTGGGCAAGTTCAGCTTCGGTGACTACTTCAAGCTGCAGGCGATGCAGCTGAGCATCGAGTGGATGACGGGCAAGGACTGGCTGGGGATGGACCCGGCGCGGCTGTACGTCACCCATCACGAGCAGGACGAGGAGTCCCGCGAGCTGTGGCTCAGGGAGATGGGCTGGCCCGCGGACCGGCTGTTCGGCCTCGGCGACAAGGACAATCTCTGGGCGGCGGGCGAGACCGGGCCCTGGGGCTATGACACGGAGTACTTCTGGGACTTCGCCCCCGACGGCCAGCCGCTGAGCCGCGAGCGGTTCGTCGAGCTCAGCGAGTCGGGCCGCATCGTCGAGGTCGGCAATGACGTCTTCATGCAGTTCATGCGCGACGAGCAGGGCAGTGTCAGCGATCTGCCGAAGAAGAACGTCGACTACGGCGGAGGGCTGGAACGCTACGCGATGGTGATGCAGGACGTCGACACCGTGTTCCGCACCGACGCCATGGACTATCTGATCCGCGGCTTCGCCGAGGTGGTGGCCGAGGTGGCCGACCAGGCGCCCGGCGACAGCGAGCTGTTCGGCCTGGAGCCGGGCGGCTTCAACCCCTACTGGCTGGCCGCCGACCACATCCGTACGGCGACGCTGCTCTTAAGCGACGGCGTCACGCCCGGCAACGTGGGCCGCAACTACGTGGTGCGGCGGCTGATCCGGCGCATCATTGCCCAGGCCTACCGCGTCGGCGTGCGCCGGCCGTTCATTATGCGACTCGCCGATCTGGTGATCGGCAGGCTGGGCGACCACTACGTCGATCTGAAGCAGAAGCGCGACCAGCTGATCGAGCCCTGGATCAGCAAGGAAGAGCAGCAGTTCTTCAAGGTGATGGAGTTCGGCTACGGCCGCCTCGTCGATCAGATCGAGCAGGCCAAATCGGCGCAGCGCCCGGTTGCCGGCGACTACATCTTTGAGCTATACGACACCTACGGGTTTCCGGCGGACCTGGCGATGCGGATCTGCCAGGAGTACGGCGTGGACGTGACGCGCGAGGACTTCGAGCGCGAGATGGCGCAGCAGAAGGAGCGCGCGCGCGGCGCGGCGAAGTTTGAGGGCGACATGGGTGAACAGGAGTCCGAGATGGGCGACGTTGAGTTCCTGGGCTATCACACCACGGCGGCGGAAGCCACCGTCACCGCGGTCGAGGCGCTGGAGGACATCCGCGGCGCGGCCGAGCTGATCGCCGGACCGCTGCCGAAGAAGGGCAAGGGCGACAAGGTGCCGGGCCTGAGGCTCAGCACCGACGTGACGCCGTTCTACGCCGATTCCGGCGGGCAACCCAGCGACAGCGGCTGGCTGCCGCTCGACGCGGACAACTTCCCGATGCAGGCCACGGCGACCCGCGGGATCCACATCGTCAGGGGCCAGCCGGCGGTCGAGGTCGGCAGCCGGGTGGTGCTGGCGGTAGACCAGGAGCGGCGCAACGCGTTGAGGCGGCCCCATACCACCGCGCACCTGATGCTCGGCGCGCTGAAGCAGGTGCTCGGCGAGCACGCCAGCCAGGCTGGCAGCCAGCTGGGCGAGGATGAAATCCGCTTCGACTTCAGCCACTTCCAGGCCTGCACGACGGAGGAACTGCGCCGCGTGGAGGCCATCGTCAACCAGCGGATCATCGAGGACCATCCCGTGAGCTGGACGATGATGCCGCTGGCCGAGGCCAAGCAGATCGGCGTGACAGCCGTTTTTGACGAGAAGTACGGCGCCGACGTACGGGTCCTGAGCGTCGGCGAGGGCGAGGACAACTCGACGGAGGGCTGGGTCAGCCGCGAGCTCTGCGGCGGGACGCACCTCGACCGCACCAGCCAGGCCGGCATGTTCCTGATCGTGCGCGAGGAGAGCGTACAGTCCGGCGTGCGGCGGATCTACGCCGTGACCGGCCACAAGGCGTTCGCCTACGTCCAGGCCGCGCGCGAGATGATCGACTGGCTGGGCGCGCACTTCAAGCGCCCGCTGCCCACGCCCACGGGCCTCAACCTGCCCCAGCTGGCGGACTTCGCCCCGCAGCACGCGGAGTGGCTGGGCGAGATCACCGGCAAGATTGAGGACAGCGAGCAGAAGCTGCGCGAGGCGCATCAGGCGGCGGCCGAGGCGCGCCGCGAGCTGGTGATCGGCGGGCAGCTGGAAGGACTGAGAGCACAGGTGACGGAGGCCGGTGAGCTGAAGGTGCTGGTGGCCGCCGTGCAGCTGGCGGAGCGCGGCGACGTCAAGTACCTCGTGGAGCGCTTCGCGGGCGGGGAGTGGCAGGACCACTTCGCGGTGTTCATCGCCGCCGACGTCGGCGGCAAAGCGGCGCTGGCCTGCAAGGTCAGCCCCGAGGCGCTTCAGCTGGGGATCAGGGCCAACGAGCTGATCAAGCTCGGCGCCGGCATCTGCCAGGGCGGCGGCGGCGGCCGGCCCGACTTCGCCGAAGCGGGCGGCCGCGACGGCGGCAAGGCGGACGAGGCGGCAGATGCGGTCAAGGCTGAGATCAGGAAGCTTGTCGCCGAAGGCTAGTGAGTGGCTCTGGTGTGCAGAGCGCTAAGTACTAGTCAGCTGGAATCGGAACGGCACGGTCCAATGCGTGTGTGGCCGGCTCGTTCTGTTGGACGACGACACTCAGCGAGAACCTGTACGGGCGCCTGGGCGTCTGTCCCTGAAACGGAATGCGAGAAAGGCAGATCTGGATCCCCGTCCATCCATCCTTCGAGACATAGCCTCGTACAAATGGATCGTCGCGATGAATCAAGTACCCCAGCGGCCTGAGGATTTGATCGAAGTGCGAGTAGACCTCATCGATTTCCAGGCCGGTCCCGAACCCAATCGCCCATGTCCGGCCCTCGCCAGGCATCCCGCGATTGGCGACCTCGTTTTCCTTCACGGTTTCTCCCGTAGTGGTGTGAGCAACTGACAGCGGCGCCTTCCAGGAGTCCGCCGGTACCACCAGTTCGGCGACCGGCCACGTAGGTGGATACTCAACCGGCGCGGGACGAGCGCAGGAGCAGTCGAGCAGGTGCGCCGCAGTGACTAGCGCCAGCGTCAGGCACAGGGCTGTGCGTCGCCGCATACAGCAGTGTACCGCCAGGCTTGTGCCGTGGCTAGCTGCTGGCTTCAACGGAGGCGGCCTGCCCGTCCGATCCCCCTGACCGTGGCGGCGTCCACATCGACCCGCTGCTGGCTATAATCAGAGCATGCGCATCACCACGGTGATCATCGGCGTGCTGGCGCTCTCGCTGCTCAGCCTGGCCTGCCCGCGTGCGAGCCAGACGGACACCGCTGCCGGCGACGCGGTGAACCTGCAGGCGCCGGACGCCCGCGACGCTACCGCGATCATCCCCAACGCCCCTTCGGCGGCGCCGTTTGATGGCGAGTCGCGCTTCCTGCGCACCGCCGATGGCTATCTGGTCGCCAGCTGGTACTGGCCGCCCGCCGGGGAGCAGGCGCCGGGCGTGATCCTGCTGCACATGCGCGGCAGGGACAAGTCCAGCTGGGGCGACATGCCGGAGAAGCTGGTGGCCGAGGGCTTTGCCGTGATCGCCATCGATCTCAGGGGCCACGGCGAGACGCTCGACCCCCAGGGCCGCCGGATGCAGCTGGAGCAGCTGAAGAATGCCGACTACCTGGCGATGCTCGGTGACGTCGCCGCCGCGCATCAGGCGCTCAGCGACGACGCGCGGGTCGACGGCGACCGCGTCGGCATCATCGGCGCCAGCATCGGGGCCAATCTGGCCATCATGTACGCCGCCGGCGACAAGCGGGTGCGCACGGCGGTAGCGTTGTCACCGGGGCTCAACTACATGGGGCTCGAGCCGCTGGGCTATCTGGAAGGCTACGATGCCCGCGCGCTGTATCTGATCGCCGCCGAGGGCGATGAGACAGCCTTCGAGAGCTGCGAGGCGCTGGAGAAGGCCACCGCCGCCGATCCGGTCAGCTTCCGCCACTTCGAGGGCCGCGACCACGGCACCGACCTGCTGACCGCCCACCCCGGCCTCGACATGACCATCATCAGCGGCTGGCTGCTTAACCACCTGCCCCCGCAGCGCTAGCCGGTGCCGCACGCCGGGCGCCGCGCTCAGTCGGAGCAGCGGATGGCGGCGTAGGCGAAGCCCTCCTCGTCGAGCACCTCGAACTCCGTCTGCAGCACGGCGGGATCGGCCTGCTCCCCGTCCGGCTGGGGCCGCACCCGCATCACCGCCATGTGTTTGCCCACGCCCACCGAGACCGAGGTCGCACTCAGCGCCGCTACCGTGCACGAGTAGTCGCCGTCCACGTAGACATCGAACGCGCTGTCCCACTCGTTACAGATCACAAGGTCCTGTCGCTCGACGGTCAGGGCCTCCAGCCGGTCGGCGGCGGAACCTGAGCGTGGATCGACGCTCATGATGAAGATTGGAAGCTCCGCGCTCTTGAGATTCCGATTGAATTCGTAGGCCACCCAGATGACGACGACTGCCAGCACCACCAGGGCGGTACCGGCAGCGCCCTCACACGACGTGGTGGAGGGAACGGTGGTGGTCAATAGCAGCAGCACCAGGATCAGTGCCACCAGTCTGCTCTTCGCTGCAGCCTGCATACGCGCCTCCCACTTGGTCACAGCACCGCCGGACCCAGCTGCGCTCGCCAGGCCGGTGCCGTCCGGCGGCCGGATGCAGTATTCTACCCACCCTCGCCGCCGGCCTCAGTCCTCGGCGGTGGCGTTGTGGACGCACGCTACAATCTGAGACACTATCAGTCGGCCAACTGTCCCGCGCATAGACGGCTCAGTCAGCCTGTTTGGCTTCATCAGGCAGCGGGTCTACGTGCAGCTGTTCATCGCGCTGGCGCTGGGCAGCGGGGCCGCCCAGCTGTGGCCGCCGCCCCGGGAGCTGCTGGTCGGCGACGCGCTGCTGATCGCGCTGTCGCTGGCGGCGCTGGCGGCCCTGTGGTGGGTCTGGTACCGCGGCGGGCTGCGCCTGGCGCACCTGCCCGGCTACATTCTGCTGGCGACGGTGGGCTACATCAGCGCCGCGGTGGCCATCGCGCTGCCGCTGAGCGCCACGTTGCGCCAGGCGGCCGGCGAGACGGTGGTGCTGTACGGCGAAGTCGCGAGCCTGCCCAAATACCAGCGCGGCCACCTGCGCTTCATGCTGCGCGCCAGCGAGGTCGAGCGCGACCGGGTGCGCACGCCGGTCAGCGGCCAGTGCTACGCCTACGTGCGCTGCGACGAGCCTATCGACCTCTATCTGACGGACGAGGTGCGGCTCTACTGCCAGCTGCGGGAGATCGAACCGCCGCGCAACCGCGGGCAGTTCGACTACCGGCGCTACCTGCTGCAGCGCGGGACGGTGCTGACCGCCTACGCCGCCACGCCGAAGATGCTGCGGCGGCTGTCGCGGCGGCCACCACCGGTCTGGAGCGCCCTGGCACGCCTGCGCGTCTGGCTGACCGGCACGCTGGCCAGCGGGCTGCCCGCGGACTACGGTCAGCTGGCGATCAGCGTGGTCTACGGCGACAAGATCACGGATCTGCCCGCGGCGATGGAGGAGCGTTTCCGCCGCGCGGGCCTGACCCACATCCTGGTGGCCTCGGGCACCCAGGTCAGCCTGCTGATCGTGCTGCTGGCGCTGCTGTGCTGGAAGCTGCCCGACGACTTCACCTGGCGGGGGCTGCTGATCAACCTCGGCCAGTTCAGCGTGACGCTGCTGGTGGTGCTGGTCTACGCCGCGGTGACGGGCCTCGAGACCTCGATCCTGCGCGCGCTGGTGATGGGCGTGCTGGTGATGGCGGGACGCCTGGCCTACCGCCAGGTCGACGGCCTCACGGCCCTGGCCCAGTCCGGCATCATCCTGCTGATCGTCAACCCGCTGCAGCTGCTGGCGCCGGGCTTCCAGCTCAGCTTCGGCGCCACCTTCGGCCTGATCTACGTGGCCGGCATCGGTTTCCCGCTGGTGGCGCACTTCGCCGGCTGGCGCCGCTGGCTGGCGCAGATGCTGCTGACCACCGGCGGCGCGCAGCTGTTCGTGGCGCCCGTACTGGCCTCACACTTCCAGCAGCTGTCCTGCTGGGGCCTGCTCAGCAATCTGGTGGCCATCCCGCTGTCGTTCGCGATGCTGATCACGGGCGCCGTGGCCAGCATCGGGCTGGTCCACGTGCCGCTGCTCGGGACGCTGCTGCGCTGGGCGCTGCTGGCGATGGCCTGGCTGCTGGACGGCATCGCCCGCGTCTTCTCGGCCCTGCCGCTGAGCGATCTGGCCGTCCCGCATCCGCAGTGGTGGTGGCTGCTGGCGGTCTACGGACTGGTGCTACTGGCCGGCGAGTGGATCAAGTGCCGCCAGCTGCTCGCTCCGCGCCTCCGCGCGCTGCTGCGCGTCGCGGTGCCCGCCCTGGCGGTGCTGCCCCTGGCCTACGCCCTGCACTGGCTGCTGGTGCCCGCGCCGGAGCTGGCGGCGCTCAATCTGCCGCGCTGCGAGGCCTACATCTGGCGCCCCTACACCGGCCGCACCGTGCTGCTGCTGCGCAGCTCGGGACTGGGTCAGCAACACAACGCGGACGCGGCGGCGGCCGCCCTGCGCTGGCGCGGGATCAACCGGCTGCACGGCATCGTCTGGCTGGATGAGGATCCCGGCCCGGGCGCCCTGCCCGATTACGACGCGCCGGCGTTCGCCCCCGGCTGCGAAGTCGATCCACGCTGGGACCTCGGCTGGCTACCCGCCGCCCGCGGCTCGCCGGCGGGCGCCCGCCTGGCGCTGGGAGGCGATGAGCTGTGGATCATCTGGGATGCCGGCATCCATGCCGCGGCGCTGGCGGCGGCGGCGACGGCGGGCGGTGACAATCCGCGGCCGGCCATCGCGGTCATGAGGGCCGCCACGCTGGACGCGCTGAGCGGTGAGCAGCGACAGGCATTCGCCGAACGCGGCGGGCAGGTGATCGTACTGGCAGATTCCCGGGAGACTGAACCGGATTCAGCCGCGAACTGCACCAGTGAGGTCAGCCTGCGTCCGCAGCTGGCGGGCATCGCGGTCGAGTGCTGGGGGGCACGCGGACCGTAGGTCGGTGCCGGACTGAGGCAGCGGCGGTGCTAGCTCTGCTCCGCGGCGTCGGCGGCCGGGGCCGGCGCGGACTGGGCGAACGCGGCGTTGTAGGCGCGCATCAGGCGGCCGGCCCGCCGCGAGGCGTTCTGGCGCTTGATGATGCCCTTGCTCGCGGTGCGATGCAGTACCCGCACGGCCTGGCTGACGGCGACGCGCGCGGCCTCGCGGTCCTCGCCCGCCTCGATCGCGCTGCGCGCCTGCTTGACGGCGGTCTTCATCACCGTCTTGAAGTGCTGGTTGCGCGCCTGGTTGCGCTGGGTAACCAGCAGCTGCTTCTTGGCTGTCTTCGTGTTCGCCACGCCTTCTCCTTAGTCGGAACGAGAATTATACCCCCGCGCGGGCGACTGTCAACCTAAACCACGCGGCCCGTGGGTGGTCACGGCGGAATGGAGGCCCGGTCGTCGGTGCTGCTACTAGCGGCGGTGGGCCACTCCCAGCCCGTCGCGCAGGGGCACGATCAGATAGTCCCAGCCTTCGCTGGCGCTCAGATACTCGTTAAGCCGGCGGATCGCGACGGTGGCCTCGTCGCCGTCCCGATCGTCCGCGACCTTGCCGTCCCACAGTACGTTGTCCACCAGCAGCAGCCCACCGGGGCGCAGCTTCTGCTCGATGATTGTCAGCGCCGCGGCGTAGCCCTCCTTGTCGATGTCCATGAAGATCACGTCGAGTCCCGGCTCGGCCTCGGACAGTGCCAGCGTCGACTCGCTGACGATGAAGTCGCAGTAGCCCAACAGGCCCGCGCGCTCCAGCCACTGCCCGGCCTCATCTGACAACGCCTGGTCCCAGACGGTGTGCGTCACCATCTGGCCGCCGCCATCGCGCAGCGCGCTGGCGAAGTACCAGGTCGAGTAGCCGAAGCCGCTCCCCAGTTCGAAGACGCGCCGCGCGCCGACCATCCGTGTCAGCGAGTACAGCCAGGGCCCCACCACCGGACCGATGATCGGAAAACGGTCGCGCCCGGCGCGCTGCTCCATCTCGCGCAGCAGCGGATCGTCGATCGCGGTGTGGTCGGCGATGTAGCGCGCGACGTCGTCAGTCCAGATTTGCATGCGGGCAAGTATACCTAACCAACGCGCTGTTTACCTTGCAGCACCTGAATGTCGCGCCAGAGGATCCAGACGAACCACAGCAGGTAGGCCAGCTGCAGCACGGTCAGGCTGATGCCGATCGCGCCGCCCAGTACGCCGGCGGTCAGGTCGTAGCCCAGCGGCAGCTGCTCGACCACGCCCAGCACCATCAGGAAGCCGGCAATGCCGCAGGCGATGGTGAACACCATGAAGACGCAGCAGCAGTACTTGACCCACAGCAGCCTGCCGTAGAGCGCCAGCCAGTAGACGAAGACGCTGGCCAGCGCGGCCCAGAAGACCTGGACCATCATCACGAAGTCGTCGGTCCGCTGGAAGCCGTAGGGATCGAGCGTCGCGCCCAGCACCACCAGCCCCAGGGTAACGAGCACTCCGAGGAGTTGCAGGCCGAAGAAGATGTGCTTCTCAAGCTGCAGCGTGGGGTACTCCGCTGCCGGTGCCAGGGCCGGCCGGTCCGGATCGTGCAGGGTGGCCCCCGGCGTCGGCGCGTAGCTGTAGTAGGTACCAGGCGGCGCGGCTGCCGACGGCGGGGCTCCGGCGGCCCCGCCGGACGCTCCCGGCTGCTGCCACGGCTCGCGGCGGAAGCCCGGCCCGTGCCTGGTGCGCTCGGGTTCCGGCTCGGGCGCCGGCGGCTCCTGCTCGTGCCCGCACTGCTGGCACTCGAGGATGCCGACCCGCAGCCGCATCGGCCCGCCGCACTGCGGACATTTCCGCTCCTCCGTTTCCATGCGTCCACCCCTTGTTCGAGCATCCGCTCAGTCGTCTCGCTCAACTCGTCTGTCGCGAATCCCCGCGGCATCAAGCCGCATCCGGGGCTTCGCCACCCAACCTCAGATCCCGCCCTGCAACCGCTGCGCATCACGCCACAGGATCGAGAGCAGCCACAGGTACATGATGAGCCCCACGACGCCGGAGATGATCTGGTATCCACCCGCCCCGGGCATCCCGTAGGGTGTTGTCGGAGGTGCCATGAACATCGCCGGCAGCCAGAACAACATGCCGACAACAACGCAGCCTCCGCAGCAGTACTTGGCCCATACCAGATCGCTGAACAGCACAAACCAGTGCAACCCCAGCGATATCAGCCCGCCGATGATCAAGCCGGCGACCATCGGCCCCATCATCCCGCGTACGTCCGACGGCATGTGGCCGATCATGGACTGCAGCGAGGCGAAGCCGATGCACATCATCAGCCACCCCACGGCCTGAATCGTCAGGAAGACGACTTTCTCGGTGTAGAGGCCGGGATGCGCATCATAGCCTGGCTGCGGCCGGCTATGCGAACCGGGAGCCGGTGCCGCTCCCGGCGCGAACACGGTGCCGGGTGCCGGCGGCGGTGGGGGCTGACCCGCGGGGCGGCTGGCGGGCTGGTGCCAGGCCTCGCGGCGGAAGCCCGGCCCGTGTCGCTCGGGCTCCGGTTCAGGCATGGGCGGCGGCGGTTCGATCTCGTGGCCGCAGCTGGGGCATTCGTACACGCCCAGCCGCAGGTTCATCGTCGCTCCGCACTGCGGACACGACCTGGTCTCAGTAGACATCAGGTCCCCACGTCAATCGGTATCTGACCAACAATATAGCACACTGGGTCTAACCATGTTCGATCACAGCCGGTCAGCGCTGGCATAGTCCCGCCACAGAATCCACAGCAGCCAGCCGTACCAGCCGGCGTGGATTGCGAAAGCAACCCAGAATGGCAGCGTCAGGAAGGCGGGCAGCAGCCAGGAAGCGCCGATCGTGCCGCCGAGCATCGGCAGCACGATGAAGGTCGTCCCAACCATCGAGAGCAGCTCCAGGATCACCAGGATGGCGCAGCATCCCTTCGCCCAGTCTTCACGGGAGAACAGGACAAAGGCCATCAGAAACACGTTGACCGCGTCCCAGAAAATGCCGCTGAGCAGCCAGCTCAGCCCTCCGTGGCCCGTTACGGCTCTCACGACGTCGGCGAACACGCCGGTCACGGTCAGCGCGACGGTGATTCCGAAGTAGATCCGCTTCTCCACATCCAGCGTGGAAAGCCTGACGCCTGCCGGCTGCTCGTCTGCATCAAGGGCCAGCTCATGTCTGGCCTCGGGGCTCGGCGACGCCGCGGGCGGCGCTAAGGAAGATCGCCACCGCTCCCGCCTGAAACCCGGACGCCTGATCCCGCCGAGATCATCCGGAGGCTCAGGCGACTCCACATCACCCACGTAACCGCACTCGGCGCATTCAAACGCACCCAGGCGAAAGCTCATCGTCCCACCGCACTGCGGGCAGGACCTGGTCTTCTCGGGCATCCTCTACCCCCCCGCGAATAGACTGCCACCCCTGGTCAAATGATAACACCATTCAGGCTACATCCGGCGCACTTCCGCGAAGTTGATCGCCACCAGCGCGGCCATCAGCAGCGTGTTCGCCACCAGCAGCGCCAGTAGAGCCTGGTCCTTGCCGTCCCACTGGGCGATCTCCAGCACGCCGGCCGCCGCCAGCAGTGCCACGATCAGACCCGCCACGATGCGGAACGCGCGCCAGTCGACGAACAGGATCAGCGCCGCCAGTCCGGTGGCCACCAGCGCGCCCATTACGGCGCGGACGGCGAACCCCGCGTCGAGCGCCGTCGACTGGTCCAGTTGCGGCAGGTACATGATGCTGACCGCGATGACGGCGAAGACCACCAGCAGAAAGACGGCTTTCAGCCGGTGCCAGCCCCGCCGAGCGTCGGTTGCGCCCGCCGCCGCGGCGACCACGCGGCTCGGCGCCCGCTGCTCGGCCTGCCCCGGCAGCACGGCGCGCCCTGGTGCTGACCGTACGGCGGCCGGTCCGCCGCGTCCCTCGAAGTAGCCGCAGCTGCCGCACACGTACTCGTCGAGCCGGAAGTCCATCTCGGCTCCGCAGCGGGGACAGCGACGTGCGGGGACCGGTGTCTCGCTCATGCGCCCGCCAGCAGCTGCGCTTCGTTGCTGTAGTGCCGCGCGGTCCAGACCCCCAGGAGCAGCTGATACAGGATCAGGCCGTAGGCGGCCCACAGGGGGCACTCCGAGCCCCGGCAGTACTGCTCGATGTAGATGAAGAACGGCAGCACGAAGCCCTGGACATTGAGCAGCAGCACCCCGGCTGCCGCCGCGCTGGCGATGCCCCAGACCACCCCGATCTGCTTGAGCAGCCTGACCGCGAGGTGCAGGTTGATCAGGTGCAGCAGCGACGGCAGTGTTATCACCCAGCCAATATAGCGCGTGATCGTCAACCCTTCGGCCGTGTGCGGGAACCAGCTGATCGCCTTGAACAGGATGAACATGTAGACCAGGTGGGCGATGATCACCACCTTGAGCGCCGTGCGCTCCGTGTTCGTTTCCCGCGGCAGCTCGAAGGTGGTGAATTCGCGCAGGCGCTTCGGCGCCTGGGGCTGCTTGCGTGCTGCCACGCCCTTGACCTTGCCCAGCAGCGACGGCTGCGGCACGGCCGGCTCGGGGGCGGGCTCGCGCGCGACCTGCTCCTTGTAGCCGCAGCCGGGGCACTCCCAGAACGTGATGCGTTGCTTGAGGAGCTGGCCGCAACGCGGGCACTCCAGCGGCATCCCGGCCGCACTGCCCGGCCAGTCCATCCGCTCCCCGCTGCGTGCCCCGCTGGACATCTCCCTCACCTACCCCCGGGCATCCAGTGCGCCAGCCTACCGCTGTGGCTGGTCTCCCCTACGACGGTCGAATCTCAGTTGGCTTGGTCCCCAGACCGCTGCTTGCTTCCGGCTACCTGCGCAGCGGTCCCGGCCTGCCGAGCTCATCCTTCGGCGGCTCGCCCCTGAGCATCTTCTCCAGGCGTGAAGAGGAGGTCCTGTGTTCGACAACGGCGGACTTCGGGCTTTCCAGTTCCAGCACGAAATCACAGCCGGGGCACTCATACATCCCCAGGCGGAAGACCAGCTGCTCCTGGCAGTGCGGACAAATGTATGTCTCTTCAGGCATCTTGCCCTCCGGCTCTCTGGAGCCATGCCGACGACAACAAAGCGACACTTGTGGGGAATCCGCATGAGCACTGGCAGCGCAACCGCAAGTCGTTCAGATCAACAACACGTACCGGATCAGTAATCCCTACACATAAGTGTACCGCGATTGAGCCGGCTCTGCAGGAAATCGCGCCAATTTCACGATTTCTTACCGGGAGCGCCGGCCGCCTGCCTTACAGGCCATGTGTTAATCTGAGACTGGATATCGATTCGAGGGAGCTAGGCATGAGTGACAACCCCAATCCTGTCGACCGGCCGCTTACCATCGCCGGCCGCCAGTTCAAGAGCCGCCTGATCATGGGCACCGGCAAGTGGCCGGACAACGAGACGATGGTCAAGGCCTGCGAGGCCGGCGGCACCGAGATGGTGACCGTGGCCATCCGCCGCATCGACTTGAGCCCCGAGCGGCCGGAGAAGAACTTCATCGACTATCTGAAGCCCGCGGGCTTCGACCTGCTGCCCAACAGCGCGGGCTGTTTCAACGCCGAGGAAGTAGTGCGCACCGCGCGCCTGGCCAGGGAGGCCACCGGAACCAACTGGTTCAAGATCGAGGTGATCGGCGACAAGAAGACGCTGCTGCCCGATGTGCACGGCACCATCGAGGCGGTTAAGATCCTCAAGGCCGAGGACTTCGTCTGCCTCTGCTACATCCCCCAGGACATCGTGGCGGCGATCCGCCTGTTCGAGCTGGGTGCCGACGCGATCATGCCGCTGGGCAGCCCGATCGGCTCGGGCCAGGGCCTGCCGGATTTCGCCGGGCTGAAGTTCATCGTCGAGGAGCTTTCCGGCAAGGTGCCGATCGTGGTCGACGCCGGCATCGGCGCGCCCAGTGACGCCGCGCTGGCGATGGAGCTTGGCGCCGACGCGTGCCTGATCAACACCTCGATCGCCCAGGCTGCCGATCCGGTGGCGATGGCGCGGGCGATGAAGCTGGGCATCGAGGCGGGCCGGGCCGCATACCTGGCCGGCCGCATCCCGAAGAAAGCCTACGCCAGCGCCAGCACAACGATGGAGGGCATGGTCGGCAGCCAGTAGCTGTCCCACTCGCTTTTCACGAATTTTCACAGCATCTGCACGCTGCGACCACACGGACAGGGCATCATCCGTGCGTGAATGACGCGCATAGCCAGGTGCTTTCGTCAACACGCCTCGAAACCTCGTCTCGCCACATCCCGCCCAATCGCGACCCGCTGCTGCTGGCGCTGGCGGCGCGGATCATCTGCCCGCTGTGGCTTAGGCAAAGAGGCCAGGTTCATTCTGTTCATCTGTCGCCGGAGGCCGAGCAACTGCTGCTGACCCTCAGGCAGGACCGCGTGATGGTGTGCAGCAATCATCCCAGCTACGAGGCGCCGATCTGGTTCGCCGTCGGCGCGCGGCTGGGCATCCCGCTGTGCTTCATGGCCAACCGCGAGTTCTTCGACCGGCCGGTCGAAGGCTGGCTCATCCGCCGCGTGGGCGCCTATTCGGTGGCCCGCGGGCAGCGTGACCGCGAGGCGGCTGAGTCCACGATCCGGCTGCTGACGAACGGGGGCAACTGGGTGGTGATGTTCCCCGAGGGCGAGAATCACCACATGCACTCGGTGGTGGCACCGTTCCTGCCGGGCGCGGCGCGGCTCGGGCTGCAAGCGCTGGCCCGGCTTGATGCGGCATCCGAGCCCGTCTACCTGCTGCCGGTGGCGGCCAGGTATTACTACACTACCGATATGCGTGCCCGAATGCGGACGGCACTGAGCGGGCTTGAGCGCGAGCTGGATATGGCACCCGTTGCGGGCTGGCAGGCCCGGCTGCTCAGGATCGCCGACCGCGTGATCAGCGCCAGCGAATCGCACTACCGGCTGACACCGCTCGCTGAGGACAACCTCAGGACCAGGCTGGTCCGGTTGCGCGAGCAGATCCTCACTCATGCGGTAGTCTGTCTCGGCATCCAGCCAGCGTCCAACGGCAAGCCGCTGCTGGCCCGGATTCGCCGCCTGCTGACCGAAGCTGACATAAGCCTGGCGGAGCGCCGCGAGTCGCGGTCTGCCTGGCAGCGCCGCGTCAGTCTCCAGCGCAGCCGGCAGGTCAAGGGAGTTCGCAGCCATCTGAAGTGGCTCCTCGCCTGGTACGCGGTCGATGACATGCTGGAGGTGCCGCCGCAGTCGGTCGAGGACTTCATGGATGTCGTCGAACGGCTCGAGCGCGGCGTCTATGGCAGGTCGCGATACTGGGCTCGCCGCGCCGTTGAACTCCAGGTCGGCAGGCCGATCGACCTCAGGTTGTGGCTTGACACCTACCACACGGCACCGGTCCATGCGATCGATGCAGTGACCTGGGAGCTGGAAAACGCGGTGCGCGGCCTGCTCACGGCCAGCGCGCATTTGATGACACCTCTGCCGGAGCAGCGCTAGACGTCGGCTGCCGTCAGCGCTGGGCGGCGCCGGGCACGTACTTGGCCGAGCTTGCCGCACTGGATCCAGCACGATCGACGGCGGGGCGCGTGAAGTACGTGCGGCCTTTCCAGGTCACCCCTCGTCCCGAAGTAATGCTGTACCAGGACAGCAGAACGACCCAGAGCATCCCAATGATGCCCAAGGGATGAAGCAGGGCGATCCAGGCCGGCATCCGATACGCCATGGACAGCAGCGTACGCGCCAGCAGCACATTGCCCATGGCGATCCACAGCAGCGTGCCGTCGGCGGGATAAGTTGTGAGCAGGCTCAGCGGGGCCAGTAGGAAGGGACTGACGAAGGCGATGATCTGAATCGCAATGAACGCCCAGAGGATGCCGGGGCCGCGGAACACCTTGGCGGCATTCTTCTGGAAGCCCCTGACGACTTCTTCGCGGCTGCGATACATCCGTACGCTGACGACATCCTGGCCGTCGAGCGTCACGCTGCGTTCGCCGCACCGCCGCCAGGCACGGGCAAAGGCGTGGTCCTCCAGCAGGCCGTAGGCGCAGCACTGGTGGCCGCCCACCGCCTCGTAGGCGCGACGATGCATCAACATGCAGGCCCCGCTGGCAACGATCATCCGGTCATCCTTGGGCCGCCGGAAGCTCAGCGGCCACAGGAATGTGGTCAGCGTCGCGAAGTTGAGCATCGGCACACCCACGAACTCCCAGAAGCTGGCCATCTCGAAACGGGGCCAGCAGGAGACATAGGTTGCGTCGTGCTCGGCGGCGGCGTCCAGGATCGCGTTGACGGCGCCGGGCGCCAGCACGACGTCGGCATCCAGGAACAGCATCCAGCGGCTGCACGCCTCGTCCGCCAGCTGCTTGCCGGCCCAAGTCTTGCCAAACCAGCCGGCCGGACGCCGGCGGCCCGAGATCAGCCTGATGCGCGGATCGCGCCGGGTGTACTCCTGAACCACCTCGGCGGTACCATCGCTGCTCTGATCGTCCAGCACAAGAATCTCGACCACTTCAGCGCCCTGCTGCATGAGGCTGTCCAGCACTGCCGGCAGGTTGCGCTCCTCATCGCGCGCCGGAATCAGCACGCTGACCGGTGCGATGATTGCGCCGTGCGCGCCGATGGTGTGCTGGCCGAACCGCCCGGTGGGCCTGAGGTGATGTCTGAGGACTTTCACGCGGGGCCAGCAGCAGATGTTGATGACTGCCCACACTACGGCCAGTCCCGTCAGTCCAGTCAGTATGATGCCGGCCGCTTCCATCGCAATCCCTCCTTATTGCTCTGTGCTGCTCCGGTTATCAACAGGCAGCTTCGACGGCGGTAAGTCACCATCGCGAAGCCGCCGCCAATGATAGGGATCAACGCGCAGACGCGGTGAAGCAGCCATGAAGATCCGTAGAGCCCACCGCCGGTTCGCTCCTGAGTTAGAATGCTCCATGGTGCGCGGCCTGTTATATCGGCGCAAGCGGGCTGCCCGGAAGTACCGCTTTCACCCGCCGCGCCACGTCGCGCCCTGCATGACCTTCGCCCGCTGGCTGGCGCCGCGCTACAGCCGCTGGGTGCTGGGCGTCACCAGGGTCACCGTCTCGCCGGCCGACGCCGCGCGGCTCAGGCAGCTCAGGCGCGAGCGCGTGGTGCTGACGCCGAATCACCCCACCCAGGACCCGGCCGTGCTGTTCCACTTCAGCACCATGCTGGGGATGCAGTTCTACTGGCTGGCGGCGCGCGAGGTGTTCGAGACCACCTTCCAGGGCTGGCTGGTCTCGCGCGTCGGCGCCTACTCCGTGGACCGCGGCACCCGCGACAGCGACGCCGTCCACATGACGCGCCAGCTGCTCACCGAGGGTCGGCACTGGCTGGTGCTGTTCCCCGAGGGCGTCAACCACTTCCTGCACGACGTGGTGATGCCGTTTCTGCCCGGTGCCGCGCGGATCGGCCTGGGCGCGCTGGATGATCTCGCCGCGCGGGGCGGCGAGCTGCCGCCGCTCTATACCGTGCCGCTGGCCCTGCGCTATCACTACACTGCCGACATGCGGCCCAAGATGGACGCCGCGCTGAGGCGGCTGGAGCGCAAGCTGCGGCTCGACGGCGCCGGCGGCAATGACTGGCACGGGCGGATGGACGCCATCGCCGACCGGATCCTGGACGCCAACGAGGAGTTTTTCGGCGTGATGCCCCAGCCCGACGAGAGCCTGCCCCAGCGGCTCGGCCGCCTGCGCGAGGTGGTGCTCAGCCGCGTCGCCGCCGGCCTGGGCCTCGAGCTGCCGCCGCCGGACAAACCGCTGAGAAACCGCGTGCGGCGGCTGCTCAACGAGACCAGCCGGATTCTGCAGGAGCAGCCGCGCGGGGGCAGCGACTACCGCCGCGAGCTGCAGGAGCGGCGCCGCCGGCGCGCCGAGCAGCTGCGCAAAGAGCTGCGCCGCGTCACGGAGTTCGTGGCCTTCTCCGATGAGTACAACGACGTGGCCCCCACCGTCGAGAACTACTTCGACGTGCTGGGGCGCATCGAGCGCGAGGTCTTTGGCCGCTGGCGCTGCTGGGGCCCGCGGGAAGTGGTGATCCGCGTCGGCGAGCCGCTGGACCTGCGCGAGCGCTACAGCGAGTACCAGGCGGCGCCCGATGAGGCCAGCGAGGCCGCCACGCTGGAGCTGGAGCGCCGCGTCCGCCACCTGCTCAGGGAGACGGAGCAGCTGATGAGCCCGATGCCGGACTAGCGCGCGCGGTTGGTACAATCGTCGGCGTAAGACTACCGGCCCGGCGGCGGCGACCGGCGGGCCGGTGCGCAATGGAGGCACCATGAAGGCGGACAAGAGCATTGAGCTGCTCAGCAAATGCGTGGGCGACGAGCTGCAGGCCATTCACCAGTACATGTACTGGCACTTCCACCTGGACGACCAGGGCTTCGACCCGCTGGCGGCGCTGTTCAGGCGCGTGGCGATCGAGGAGATGGGCCATCTGGAGATGATCGCCGAGCGGATTCTGTTCCTCAAGGGCGACGTGGACATGGTGCCCAGCGGCCCGATCGAGCAGATCCAGGACGCTGAGGAGATCCTCAAGATGGCGATCGCGATGGAGCTGGCGGCCGTCGAGGCCTACAACCAGTACGCCCAGGAGTGCGCGGCCAACGCCGACTCGGCCAGCAAGCAGATGTTCGAGGGGCTGGTCACGGACGAGGAAGGCCACTACGACGAGTTCGACAAGCAGCTGGACAACGTCAAGCGCTTCGGCCCCAGCTATCTGGCGCTGCAGTCGTTCAACGCGGGCCTGGGCCAGGGCGGCGGCGCCGCGGAGTAGCCGGAAGCGCCGGCATCCCCGGTGGCGCAAGCGTCCCGCTTGTGATTGGTGGCGCGGGCGTCCCCGCCCACGATGTGCAGGCGCGAAGCCCCGCGCACAGGATGCGCGGCTACCGCACCGCCACCGCCGCGCCGCTGCACCCCTGCCAGTGGGCATAGCGGTCGAACTCGCCCTCGATCAGCTTCATCTCGGCCTTGGCCAGCCTGCGCGCAGGCTCCAGCTCAACCTTGAGGATGCGCTTTCCGGAGGCGCGCCAGGTAGCGGCGACGCGGCCGCTGAGCAGCACGACGGCTTCCACCTGCGCCGCCTTGCGGTAGACCAGCTTGTAGCCCGCCGGATCGACCACCCGGCCCTTGTCGCGCCAGGCCAGCAGCAGGTTGTCGAACTTGGGCAGCAGGCTGACGGCGGGCAGCTCAGCATCGCTTCGCGCCAGTTCGCGCAGGTCTCTCCTGAGCACCAGCTGTCCGGACGGCCAGCCGTCAACTTCGACCTCGGCCAGCTCATCCGCGCAGGCGGCGAATAGCGGCCTGGCCTGGGCGGACTTCAGCCCGCTCCAGTAGGCGAAATCCTGGCGGCTGGCCGGACCGTAGGCCGCGTAGTAGCGCCGCAGCAGTTCGCAGCCGGCCTTCAGCGCCCCGGGCGGGTCCCACTTGAGCCTGGGCAGCCACAGCTCGCGGCGGGCGAACCGTGGCTGGCCGCCCTTCTGGCCGGCGAAGACCACCTCGCCCGTGAAGGCCAGCGGCCGCACGTCGAGGCCGTAGCCCGCGCCGCGCATGCCCTTGAGCTCCGGCACCCGCTCGTGCAGCTCGGCGCGCGTCAGCGGGCCATCCTCAAGCGCCGCCAGGATCTTCCGGTTGCGGCGCTCAAGCTGCCCCGCCGTCACCCCGTGGGACTTGAGATAGAGGCCCAGCCAGTAGTCGTGGCTTTCGAGGCGCAGGCCCGTCAGCAGCGGCAGGTCGCGGCTGGCCAGCGTATGCACCGTACCCCTCAGCGTCCAGACCCTCACCAGCGTCTTGTTCTTCAGCAGCGCGTCGTCCACCCAGCCGGGCGGCGTATCGCCCTGCCGCGACCAGACGGCGACCGGCACGCTGGCACTGTACTGCGACTGCACCGCGACCAGCCGGCGCACCACGTCGAGCGGCCTGAGCTGATGGTCGATCAGCCCCTGCCGCCTCAGCGTGAACGCCCACGCCCGGGGCGGGGCTATCCTGAGCTTGGCTTCGGCCATCGGGCTATTCTAGGCGGTGCTACGTCTTGGGGCATGAAGCCATCTCGACCTGTAGGGGCGATCCCGCCGTTGGCGGGATGTCGCCCGTCCCGGCTCTGAGTTACAGATTCGCGCCTGTCAACAGTCCACTGAGCACGACGAAGGCCAGACCCTCAAGTGGCTGGAACCGCATGGTATGCGCCTGCCGAATGGAGAGCAGTATCCCAAGCAGGAATACCACTGCAATCGGCAACATGCCTGGATATCCGCTCCACACTCCCAGCCCACTTAGCGGGCGATCTGCCAAATGCGAGATGATACGCGCCAATACGTTGGTGGCCAGTACAGCGGCCCACAGAGTTATATACAGGATCGCGCCATTAATCAGGCAGCAGGCCAAAGCCTGCCGGAAGAACAACCGCGGACTTGTGAGAATGGCATCACTCGCACGGCGATAACCCACTAGTACATGCTCATTCGCCAGGTACCAAGCCGCAGCCAGTAGGGCGGTGAGGGATCCGGATACTATGGAATGCAGGTTCGTTAGCCAGTCTGGCACGGCCATGAAACCGGTTGTCCACCAGGAAGCGGGAACCGCATGCCAGGAGGCGGTAATCAGCGCCAGATTCAAGCAGACGACCGCGGCCGCAATCAGGAGCAGGTGTTTGCGCCACCAGCGCCGCTGCGTGTGCCACCCGAGCGTATACAGCGAGTCGTACATGACCCTTCAGCGTTCTCATATCATAGCTGCTACAAATGCTGTGACCAGCGATCATTGAATCCGGCGACAGGGCCGTCGCCGCTACGGCCTCAATGATATGTGCCATTACGGCCTTGAGATGTGAAGCTGGTTTTTGTGTTATGTTTCCCTCGTGGAGCTTGTCGATCAGTTTCGCGGGTGCCTGGTGGGGCTCTGTGTCGGCGACGCGCTGGGGATGCCCGTTGAAGGCATGACTGCAGCGCAGATCCGTGGGCGCTATGGGCGCGTCATGGGCATGCTGCCCGACCGCCGGCGCGAGCTCAAGGCCGGCCAGACCACGGACGACACCGCGATGATGCTCTGCATCCTGGAGAGCTACCTGGCGCTCAGCGACTTCGATCCCCACGACATCGCGGACCGCTTCCTGGCCTGGTACCGCGAGGGAGCGCTGGGCATCGGCCACCTGACGCGCGAGGCCTGCGAGAACCTGCTCTACGGCTACAACTTCGAGCGCGCCGGCCGCGACGCCTGGGAGACGTTTCCCGAAAGCATGCGGATGGGCAACGGCAGCCTGATGCGCGCCGCGCCGACCGGCCTCAGGCGCTACCACGACCACGTGCACCTCGTCGGCGAGTCGCGGGTGATCAGCGGCATCACCCACTACGACGAGCGCTGCAAGCTGGCCTGCGTCTGTCTGAACCTGGCGATCGCGCACCTGCTGCTGGTCGGCGTCGACGGGCTGCTCGACGAGCTGCGCGAGTTCATCGAGCCGCGCAACACCGTACTGGCCTACGCGCTGCGGGCCGTGCCGTCGTTCACACCGCCGAAGCTGCCGACCAGCGGCTACGTGGTGGACACTCTGCAGGCCGCGCTGTGGGCGGCCCTGTACTGCGACGAGTACGAGGAAGGGCTGCTGCTGCTGGTCAACAACGGCGGCGACGCCGATACCATCGCGGCGGTGGGCGGGGCGCTGCTGGGCGCGCGCTTCGGCGTCGAAGCCATCCCCGAGCAGTGGCGCTCCGCCGTGCTGGACACGCGCCGGGTCGACAAGGGTGCCCGCGAGCTCTACGAGCTGAGCCAGCGGGAGTAGTCCGCTCCTAGCTGCGCTGCTCGCGATGCGGGATACCCGTCAGCCGGCACCAGCTGAGCGTCAGCTCATTAAGCCATCCGCCGCTGCCCCGCAGCTGCCCCGACAGCTCGCCGAGCCACTTAGCATCGGGCACCATGCGGCCTGAGCGGCACCCGGCCCGCCAGCGCGCGATCTCCGCGGGATGCGTCAGCACCCATAGCCGCGCCCCCAGCCAGCCCAGCAGGTCGGGGGGGCTTAAGGCCAGCAGCGCGACCACGTGGTAGAGGTCGATGAGCAGGTACAGCGGCGTGAGCTTCCACAGCACGCCCGCGGGATAGAAGCCCAGCATGTTCAGGCAGCGGTTGCACTCCTGCAGGAAGCGCAGGCGCACGCGGCCCAGCCGGCGCGCCGTGGAACTGGCCAGATGCACCGCCGCCGCTCGCGGCTCCTTGATGATGCGCTCGTCGCGGCCGCGCAGTCTGAGCCCCAGGCAGACGTCCTCGTGATAGGCGAAGTAGCGCTGGGGCAGCAGCTCCGGCAGCCAGCGCTCGGCCGCGCGGCGCTCGATCAGGCACAGCCCGCCGCTGGGGTAGAAGCAGCCCGGCTGCTCGTAGGCGTCGCTGACCTGGTAGCCGAACAGCGAAACGCCGTGGTGGCGGTGCGACTCGGCCAGCGCCTCCAGCGTCGCCGGCGGCAGGCCGCCCACGTACTCCTCGCCGACGTCCAGCTCGGCGTCCAGGGCGGCGCGGGCGCTGCGCAGCGTCTCCTCGTCCCGGACGTCCACCAGCCGTCCGCTGACGGCCGCCGCGCCGTGGCGCCGGGCGCTGTAGACCAGGTTGCGGATGCAGTCGCGCTCGGGCTGCGCGTCGTTGTTGATCAGTGCGATGTAGTCGCCGCGCGCCAGGCTGGCCCCCCAGTTGACGCCGCCGCTGAAGCCCTGGTTGCGCTCAAGCCGCAGGACGCGGACGCTCGGGTGCGTGATCGCCAGCAGCTCGGCCTCGTCCACTTCGCTGCCGTTGTCCACCACGATCACCTCCAGCTCCGGGTAGCTCTGGGCTTCGAGCGCCTTCAGGCAGCGCTTGGTCAGCTCCAGCCCGTTGCAGGTCAGCACCACTGCGCTGACCAGCGGGAACAGCTCGTCGGCCCCGCGCCGGGCGTCGGCGGCCAGCATTTCCTCGCGCACGGCGGCTTCGGCGTCCGTTTCCAGCAGCCCGCGCTCAGGCGCGGGCGGCTCGGCCCGGGGTGGCGGCTGGCTGCCGCGTGCGACGAACCAGCGGGCCACCTCGCGCGGCTGCACGCGGCGGCGCCAGCCCAGCTGCCCGCGCCAGCACCAGGCTCGCGGCAGGCCCGCCAGCAGCAACAGGTACGCCGGCCACAGCCAGGGCCTCAGCAGCGTTATCAGCAGGTGCCAGCCCTCGTAGAGCGCCAGCGGGCCCAGGTCCGCCAGCTGGCAGCCGAGGGTGTCGCATTTGGCCAGCATCAGGTAGCGGTTTTTCTCGGCCCGCAGCCGGATCAGCCAGCTGGCTCGTCCGCCGCTGCCGTGTCCGCGGTGCTGGGCCACGGCGCGGGGCTCGTAGTAGGCCCGCCAGCCGGCCAGCTGGACCCGCCAGTCGAGGTCGACGTCCTCGAAGTAGGCGAAGAACGCCTCGTCGAAGACCTGGCCCCCCCAGGCCACCTGCTCCAGCATCTCGCGCCGGTAGACGACCGCCGCCGCGCTGCCACCGAACACGAAGCCGCCGCGGTCGTACTGCCCCTGATCCCGCTCGCCGCGCCCGCGATGCGCCGGCGTACGGTCGCGGTGCATCAGGTGGCCCGCGGAATCGATGACGCCCGAGCCGTCGTCGCGCAGGATCTTGGGCACCACCGTGCCGATTTCGAGATTGGCCAGCATCGGTCTGAGTGCCGCTTCCACAAAGCCCGAGTCAAGGCAGGCGTCGCAGTTGAGCAGCACCACGAAGTCGCCGGTGCACTCGCGGATGCCCTGATTGTTGGCGGCGGCGAAGCCCAGGTTGCGGTGGTTTCTGATCAGCCGCGCCTCGCAGCCCGCCAGCAGCGCCGGGTCGAAGTCCGGGCTGCCGTTGTCCACGACGATGATCTCGGGCAGGCCGTAGCTCTGGGCGGCGATGCTCTCAAGCGCGCGCGGCAAGAGCTCCTCCGTGTGCCAGTTCACCAGCACGTAGCTGACCAGGGGTACGCCTTGGGCCACGCGTGCATTATACGGGGGTGCCGCCGCGCCGCCCGGACCCGTCCGCCGGAATAGCCCGCCGGTATTCAAACATTAGGCCCGGATCGCCCGTCCAGACCACTAACCTGATGGAGGTGGGAGTTATGAGACTGAGGGTCGTACTGATTCCACTGCTGGCCCTGATGCTCGTCGCGACGGCGTTCGCCGACGAAGGCGGCATCGAGAAGCAGCAGCAGGTGATCGTGACAACACCCGAGGCCGCGGCCGCGACGGATGCCTACGCGACGGTGCTGGACATGCAGCACGGCCAGCTCATGGTCGGCGAGGTCTACGACCAGGCGCGGCAGCAGCTCAGCGACCTGATCGACAAGCTGGTCCAGTCCGGCGAACTGACCGAGACCGGAGCGGACAAGCTGCGCGAGGCACTGGCCGGTTTGACCGGGCCCCACGCGTCCGCCACATGGAAGACCAGCGAAAGCCCCGGCAAGGTGGCGATGAAGGTCATCGTCAAAGGCGTTGACGAGGATGATGGTCACAAGGTCATCACGGTGGTGCCCGAGGGCGACGTGGAGGTCAGGGCCCACAAGCTGATGATCACGAAGGACGACGACGGCAACGTCACCATCGACGGCGAGGGCTTCAGCGAGGAACAGCTGGCGGAGATTCGCGAGCAGTTGGAGGAGCAGTCGGCCTACGATCTCAGGCTGTTCGACTTCCACGGCCCGTTTGGCGTCGGGGAGTATGACAGCAACTACGAGCCGCTGGCGAGGATGCACACAGAGCAGATGCTCGAACTGGAAGACCTCGCGGAGCTCGAGGAGTTTGAGGGCCTTGAAGGTCTGGAGGGTCTGGAGGGCCTGAAGGAGCTCCAGTTTCTCGGTGAGCTTGACGAGCTTGAGGAGCTTCAGCAGCTCGAAGGGCTGGAAGGGCTCGAAGCTTTCGAGGGACTCGCTGAACTGGAAGGCCTGCAGATCCTCGGTGAGCTGGGCGAACTCCGGGAACTGGAGGAGCTTGAGGGTCTGGAAGGTCTTCAGGAGCTGCAGTTTCTCGGCGAGCTTGGCGAGCTTGAGGAACTTCAGCAGCTTGAGGGACTGGAAGCCCTGGCGGAGCTTGAGCTGCTTGAGGAGCTGCCCGATCTCCAGGCCATCGAGCTGGATCAGCTCTACGAGATGCACGAGTCAGACGTCGACGAACTGCTTGGTCTGAAGGGCTACGAGGCGGCCGTCGAGGACTGGGCAGCGGACTTCGAGGCCGACCTTGAAGCCGAGATCGAGGAAGTCCTCACGCAGGTCGAGGAGCTGCTCAGGGAATTCGCGGAGCGGCACGCAAACGACGCAAGCTAAGGACCTCTATCCTCTCATAGCCAGAAGCAGGGCCCGGCAACCGCCGGGCTTTGTCTTGGCTAGTTCCCCTTCTCCCTCTTCTTCGCGGGGGTGTCGTAGGTCAGAACGCTGAGGAACGCTTCCTGCGGGATATCGACGCTGCCGATCATCTTCATCCGCGCCTTGCCCTTCTTCTGGCGCTCCAGCAGCTTGCGCTTGCGGGTGATGTCGCCGCCGTAGCACTTGGCGGTCACGTCCTTCCTGAGCGGCGCGATGTTCATCCGCGCCACGATGTTGTTGCCGATCGCCGCCTGCAGCGGGATCTGGAACTGGTGGCGCGGGATGGTGCGCTGCAGTTTGGCCACCACTTTCTTGCCGCGGTCGTGGGCCTCGTCGCGGTGGCAGATGAAGCTCAGGGCCTCGGCGATCTCGGCGTTGATCAGGATATCGACCTTGACCAGCGCCGCCGCCTGGTAGCCGGCGAAGTGGTAGTCGAAGCTGGCCAGCCCGCGGGAAAGGCTCTTGAGCTGGTCGTAGAAGTCGTAGAGGATCTCGGCCAGCGGCAGGCGGAAGCTGAGGTTCAGGCGGTCGGCACCAATGTACTCGCTGCCCGTGAAGTCGCCGCGGCGCTTCTTGCACAGCTCGATCACCTGGCTCATGTACTTGCTGGACACGATGATCTGGGCTTCGACCACCGGCTCCTCCGTGCGCTCGATCCTGGTCACCTGGGGCCAGCGCGCCGGGTTGTCCAGCGTCAGCTCGCTGCCGTCCTTGAGGTAGACGTGGTAGACCACGGACGGGCTGGTGGAGACCAGATCGAGGTCGTACTCGCGCTCCAGCCGCTCCTGGACGATCTCCATGTGCAAAAGGCCCAGAAAGCCGCAGCGGAAGCCGAAGCCCAGCGCCTCGCTGCTCTCCTGCTCGTAGTGCAGCGCCGTCGTTGAGCCGCAGTTTCTCCAGGCTGGCCCTGAGCTCGTCGACGTCCTCGGCCAGGCTGGGGTAGAAGCTGCAGAACACCAGCGGCTTGGCCTCGCGGAAGCCGCTGATCGGCCGCTCGACCGGCTGCTGGGCGAAGGTCACGGTGTCGCCGACCCGCGCCTCGGTGATGGTCTTGATCCCGCTGACGATGTAGCCCACCTCGCCGGCGCTGAGCGAGTCCACCGGCGCCATCTCGGGGGTGAAGACCCCCACCTCGGCCACCTCGTACTTCTTGTCGGTACTCATCATCAGCAGCCGGTCGCCGGCCCGCACCTCGCCGTCGAACACGCGGCAGTAGGTGATCACGCCGCGGTACTTGTCGTAGTGGCTGTCGAACACCAGCGCCGCCAGCCGCTCGTCCGCGCTGCCACCGGGGGGCGGCACGCGCCGCACGACCGCCTCCAGCACCTGCTCCACCCCCTCGCCGGTCTTGGCGCTGACGGCCAGGATCTCGTCCCGGCGCCCGCCGATCACCTGGATGATCTCCTCGGCCACCTCCTCCGTGCGCGCGACCGGCAGGTCGATCTTGTTCAGCACCGGAATGATCTCCAGGTCGGCGTCCAGCGCCAGGTAGAGGTTGGCCAGCGTCTGGGCCTCGATCCCCTGGGCGGCGTCGACCAGCAGGATCGCGCCCTCGCAGGCCTTGAGCGAGCGGCTGACCTCATAGGTGAAGTCGACGTGGCCGGGCGTGTCGATCAGGTTCAGCTCGTAGACCTGGCCGTCGTTGGCCGGGTAAGCGAGGCGCACCGCCTGCAGCTTGATGGTGATCCCGCGCTCGCGTTCGAGGTCCATGCGGTCGAGCACCTGCTCCTTCATCTTGCGGTCCTCGATCGCCCCGCAGAGGTCGATGAAGCGGTCGGCCAGCGTGCTCTTGCCGTGGTCGATGTGCGCGATGATGCAGAAATTGCGAATGTCAGCCTGCGCCGTCATGGACGCTGCGATGATAGCAGAGCGCCGGTCGCTCTACACCTGCTGCCGGCCCGCGGTAGACTGTGGGCGTATGGCAATCAGGCTTCTGCTGTGGGTGCTGTTCTTCGTGCTGCTGCTTCTTGCGGTGTTTCTGGCGTGGGCCTTCTTCGGACCGGGATTCAATCCCGTCAACGTCATCGTTGAGTAACACGCCCCTTCTCCCACATTGGTGGCCTCCCTGCCGCGCGGCCGGCGCACCTTCGGCACGAGCAACAACGACTTGGAGCTGTTATCATCTACACGTGTTTGAGCAGCAGTGTATCCGTTTGTCCCAATACATCTCATTGCTGCTCTCATTTCGTTTCAGCATCCAACGGGAGGTTGGGACAGAGATGTGCAAGGACCGGCGCGGCACGGTGGAAGATTCTCAGTCCAACGGGGTGATGGGGGCGGTCCTTTTGCTGCTGCTGGCATTGCTCGCCAGTGGATGCGGGAGTCGCACAAGCCCGCTTGAATCCCCACGGCAGTCGACCGGGTTTATGCCGCCGGAGGTGGTCAACGTCCTGGGCGCGGGGCTGGACCTCAAGGCGGAGGACCTCGACGGCGACGGCAAGGCCGACCTGCTGATCCCGTTCCTGGCCTCCAGCCTGGCGCTGGTATACAACGACTCGACGCCGGGGGCGCCCGCGTTCTCCACCACGCTGTTCGCGGCCGGGCCCTCGCGGGTGATCACCGCCTGCAGCGGCGACATCGACTCCGACGGCTATCCGGAGCTGGCGGTGCTGCGCGAGGACGACGAGGACGACGGGCTGTACATCACGCCGGTGGACGTCTACCGCAACCTGGACGGCGCCAGCTACGAGCTGCTGCACGAGTTCGAGATCTGGCAAGGCGCCGAGGACATGGCCTTCGATCTGGTCAATGACGACGACGACGTGCCGGACCTGCTGCTGACCTCGGCGCTCTATGACGGCCAGGCCGCCATTTACTTCGAGTCGATCACCGAGCCATATGACGATGGACGTGCTCAGAAAGTAGGAGGCTACGGTGTCCAGGAGGAGTACATTGAGTTCACGCAAATGGTGCTCCACGACGTCGACCACAATGGCTACCTGGACGTGCTGGAAGTCAACACCGGCGACAAGCCTGGCCTGAAGTTGGCCATGCACATGCCCGTCACCAGCGCCCCAGCCGTGATCTTCGATCCCTGGCAGGGCTGGATCATACGTCCAGCCGACTACTTCGATCCGACGCTGTGCACGAATTACAGGGGATCGGAACTGGTGCTGGACGAGCCCGGCGCCATTCCGCTGCGCGTGGCCTGCGGCGACCTCAACGAGGACGGCCTCGACGACGTGGCGCTGCTGGTGCAGCACCCCTCCGGCCAGTATTTCGACTACGCCATGAAGCTGACCCAGATCAGCCAGCTCGCCACGTTCCCCTCGCACGTCGTGTACATCTATTGCTCCTCCCTGAGCGGGCCGGAAGGCTTCGAGTCGAGCCCGACAATGGACCGCCGGCTGAACCTGGCCTGGGCCGGGGGGCTGTACTTCCCCGGCTGGGTGACGGACATCAGGGTGGCGGACGTCAACTACGACGACCATCTGGACGTGATCCTTTGCTCCGAGGGCCCGCTGCACTACGGCGGCATCTCCTACCTGGCGTACTTCCCCGGCAAAGGCGACTTCGACTTCGATCCGCCGCTGGCCTTCCCGACCGGCGGCCCGCCCCTCAGACTGGCGGTCGCCGACTTCGACGCCGACAGCTACCTCGACGCCGCGGTGCTGCTGCCGTGGACCAATGAACTGGAAGTGCGGCTCAACGACGGTGGCTCGGGCCTCGGCGAGGAAGGCATCATCATCCCGTTTATGGAGTAGAAACGGACAATCTGCCCCGCGGACACAGTCCCCGCCGCCGCACAGGTACACTAGCCTCCCCCCCGCTGTGGTAAGATTATCGTTCCACCAGGCATGGCGCGGCAATGGACTGCGCCGGGACATGGAGGGGCAAGTTTGGAAGTCATCATCAAGGGCAAGAACACCGACGTTTCCGCCGATCTGGAGGCCTATGCCGAGCGCAAGCTTTCAAAGCTGACCAAGCTGTCAGACCGGCTGCAGTCGGCCACCGTCAATTTCACCAAGAATGCCAGCAAGAAGCGCGACAAGTCGTTTCGCGTCGAGGTCGTCGTGCACGCGCCGGGCCAGGTGCTCAGGAGCGAGGAGGACGAGTCCAGCTTCTTCGTCGCGATCGACGCGGTGGCAGACAAGCTGCGCCGCCAGCTGAAGAAGCTGAAGTCCAAGCGCGTGGACAAGCCTCGGGAGAAGGCCAGCAAGGCGGAAGCCGCCCGCAAGCGGACGCGGCCGGCCCCGCTGCTCGAGCCCTCGGATCCCACGCCGATCGTCTACGTCGAGCGCTTTCCGGTCAAGCCGATCAGCACCGCCGAGGCGATCATGCAGCTGGAGGCCACCGGTGGCGAGCTGCTGCTGTTCGTCAACGACCAGTCGGTGGTCAACTGCGTGCGCAAGCGGGCGGACGGAGGCTTCTCGCTGCTGGTCCCGGAGGACGAGGTTTCCTAGCCTGGCGGGCCCGCCGATTCGGGCGGACCGCGCAGCTGCTGACTAACTCAGTCGCTCAAGGAGTGCATGATGGATACTGACCACACCTGCCCCAAGTGCGGCGCCGTGAACCGCGCGGGCGCCAGATTCTGTGACCAGTGCGGCGCGGCCCTGACCGCCGCGGACAGCCCGGCGCAGCCGGATGAGACACCGGCGGCCGCGCCAGGCGCGCGCACCAACTGGACCGCCATCGTGCTGGTGGTGGTGATCATCGCGGTGGCGGGCTGGCTGCTGTTCGGGCCCAAGGGCAATGGCGGGCCGTCCGGCACAACCGCCGGCGGCGGGGCGATGGACAATCCCCACGGCACGATGACCAATCCGCATGGCGGGACGAGCACGGATAACCCCCATGGCAGCACGCCCGGCATGGAGGATGTAACGGCTACGATCGCCGACTCCAAGGCCAACCTGGAAGAGGATCCGCTGGACGTTGAGTCGCTGCTGAACCTCTACCAGAGCTACGGCATGATCGGCCGCGGCGCCCAACTCAGGCCCTACGTCGATGCCGCGATGGACGCGCTGGATGAACGGGCCGATGAACTGGGCGACGAGGCCGGCGACACCGCGATGCAGATCGCGATGGCGGCGCTGGTGCTGGGCGGCGACGCCGACGCGGGCCAGGTCGCACTGCTGAAGGTCCGCGAGCTGGCGCCGGACAACATCCTGGCGCTCAAGATGCTGGGCGACGTCAGCTTCAACCGCAGCGAACACGCCGAGGCGATCGACTGGTACACCCAGTACCTGGAGACCGCGACGGCGGAGGATCAGGGCCAGGACTACTGGCACGCGCGCATCGACCGCGCCACCATGTACCTGCGTCTCGGCGAGGAAACCGGTGACGACGGTCTGACCGACGAGGCCGTGGCCGAGCTGACCGAGGTCACGGAGCTGCAGCCCGAGAGCTTCAACGCCTGGTTCAACCTGGGCAACGCGATCCTCAAGGCCGGCGACGAGGCCGAGGCCGAGCGCATCTGGGAAGACTGCCTGGCGCTGGCCGCCACTGCCGAGGAGACCTGGAACGTCGAGGCGGCGCTGGCCGAACTGCGTGGCGAGGAAGCCCCGCCGCGGCCGATGCCCGACAGCGACATGGGCACGGGCATGGGCGGCATGGGGATGGGCAATCCCCACGGCTCGATGGGCAACCCACACGGCGGGATGAGCGGTGAGCCC
>Ga0180431_10000547_pt1 | contig 54161 bp, 41 predicted proteins | sample SS_ome_11_FD_132459 | JGI IMG/M metagenome (GOLD analysis project Ga0180431, IMG submission 132459) | Hypersaline lake sediment archaeal communities from the Salton Sea, California, USA - SS_1_MS_1 metaG | ecosystem: Environmental > Aquatic > Non-marine Saline and Alkaline > Hypersaline >... | reverse complement strand
TCGTGTCGGCGTAGAGGGGATCGGCGCTGGTGTTTGTCGAATCAGCGCTGAGGCCCGAGATGTCGGCCGGCGTGCTCCCGAAGCAGTTGTTGTACGAGAAGGTGATGTTGTCGGGACTCGCGGCGTACACTCCGTTCTGCGAGGCATAAGTGATCATGTTGTTTCTGATCTGTAGGGAGACCGCCGACGCGAGAAACGCATTGCCGCCCTGGAACGAGCCGGTGTTCCTGTCCAGGGTGTTGTTCGATATGCCGCCCCAGATGCTGTCGGCGAATATCCCGCCGCCTATACCGCCGTTGTTGAGCGCTATGATCGTGTTCTCGATGCCGAGGCTGTCCTTCTCGTGGTATATGCCGCCGCCCCATAAGCCGGTTTCGTTACCGGTTATCGCGGCTTTCGAGATGTGAGCCGGGGAATATTCACAGCAAATACCTCCGCCCTTCTCCGAGCAGGTGTTGGATCTTATCGTGTCCCCGCGAGACTGCACCGAGCTGAATCTCGCGTACAGCCCCGCGCCTTTCGTGAAATCGCCGTTATCCTCGATCACGTTGCCGTCGAGGGAAACGGTGGAGGCGAGCGCGTAGATCCCACCGCCCGACTTTGCGCCCGTCAATCCTGTGCCAGGCGAGCATCCGTGTATGTGGTTTCCGCTTATTGCAGCCTGCGTGCTGTAGAGGTAGATGCCGGCGCCCGCCTGGGCGAAGCATCCCGATATCTCGTTGTCCTCGATAACGGGGCTTCCCTCGTAACAGAATACGGCCCCTCCTCCGCTGAACTCCCCCCTGTCCTCGTCGCCGCATGCCGTGAAGACGTTGCCCTTTATTACAGGAGAGGACTCGTAGCTTAGTATCCCGCTCCCGTAGGGTGCTCTCTGGGGCATATAGAGGGTGGTTCCCGAACCTCCGGTTATCGTGCATCCCTCTATTCCGTGCGTTCCGCTGTCGATGTACATGAACGAGATGACGCTGCCCGGTCCGCCGATCGTGGTCGTGTAGGTTTCAGGATCCCGGACGGTGAAGTCCAGGTCCCAACCGCCCAGCACGTACAGCGGTGTCGATATCTCGACCTGACCGTAGTAGGTGGCCGTAGCCACAATGATCGTGTCACCGGGAGCTCCCGCATCGACGGCGTCCTGGATGCTGTGCGCCGCCCACGATGCCGTGGAGTAGGGATATATATTGGCGCCGGAGGGTGAGACGTACCGATAGGGAGGGCCTAGTATCGTGAAATCCCAGTCGTTTGTGTCGTAGCCGCCGATGTCGCCTCCCAGGTATGCCTCCACCTTGATCCTGGCCGTATTCACCGGGTATTCCGGCACGGTCCACATATAGGATTCCACCGTCCCGGCCAGCCCCCTCACAACCACCGAGTCATAGCTGGCGCCGCTGTCGAGGCTCAAGAATATGCTTATCGAATCGGGCACATCCCGGCTGACGGTCCAGGCGATCTCGACCGATTCACCGATATCGAGCGTGTCTCCGCTCACCGGCGATGTCATGTGGACCAGGAGCGGTGACGGCTCGTAGTTTATCTGGTAGCAGGAGGAGCCGATGTTGCAGGTCCCGTATTCCATGTATCCGAATCCGTTGATCCCCCAGCCCGGCCCCCAGCTGTTCTTTACGATCCACGCCCCGTTGCCTCCGCACTCGTAATCGTCCCAGCCCACGATAAGCACCGCGTGGTTGGATCCGCCGGTCGTGGGGTCCGAGTAGCATCCGCCTGTGTAGTAGGTCAGGTTTTCCAGGGCTAGGATGGATGTCACCACGGGCCCTCCCGTCATCACGGCTTCCTTTATGACATTCTCGCTGTTCGGCAGATAGCTGTAACTTGTTATCCTTGCTATTTTTGGACAGTCACCTTGGGTGCACGGAACCCCGTCGCGCGCCTCGTAGGGCATGCAGCTCTCGCTCACGGCACCGGGATCGTAAAAGACTTCGTATGCGGCGCTGACCCAGCCGCCGCTGCAACCCAGACCCTCCGAGTTGCAGGCCATCACCTGCTGCTCCGAAAGGTCTTCGATACGGCCGTCGTAGATGCGGATGTGGCTCTCGAGCTGCCCGACCGCCGCGAACGCCCAGCACGATCCGCAGTCACCCTGTGCCTTGGCCGATGTTGTTCCGCTGTACTGGCGCCAATCGAACGAGGTCGGAGGAGCGAAGGCATCCGACGGTGTGTACTCGGGCACGTCGGCAAGGATCTCCGGCGGAGTCGGGATGAGCCCGAAAAGCATCCTCTTCTCTTCGGGGGCGAGTCCTGAGACCGATGTTTTCCCGGCTGTCCAGTGGAGCCCCCTCTCCTCGATCATCCGGTTGAGCTCGGCTATCCTCGCCTCCTCGCTACTTTCCGAATCCGTCTGTCCATGTGCGATCAGTACTGTCGAGAGACAGGCGGCGAACGCAACCGCTATCAGAAAGGCGGTCTTTCTCTTCATTGTCACATTCTCCTCATCGGTGAATCTGCATCGCTGCGTTATTCGAGTTCCATCACGATCTTTTCATTTAAATACTTCGGCAATATGAATGAAAACTGCAGCTCCTTTGGTTTCGCGAAGCGATAGGGAGTTGCTTTAACTGCTCACGGAGGAATCCGGCCGCGATGGCGCGGCCCGCTATTACGGTTAAACATAAGAATAATCATACGGTACTACAAGCACTTTTCTGGCTTGGGATCGTGGTGCGCGATGTTATGCATCGCACCGGAAAGTAGTTGCCTTACAATGGGATTACGTCTGTTTTGCTCCAGCGCACACCTGCGTTCCGTCTCAGACGGAACTCGCCGCCTCCGGGACGGCGGTTCGCGCTTGAATATTTCTATACATATACTATCTTTATCGGAAGATAATTTATCAGGAGGAACGCATGAAGGAACAGGTCGAGAAGATACTGGATGAGATAAGGCCGGGGCTTCAGGCTGACGGCGGCGATGTAGAGCTCGTGGATGTAGTGGACGGGGTGGTCAAGGTGAGGTTGAAGGGCGCCTGCGCGGGATGCCCCATGTCGCAGATGACCCTCTCTTTCGGAATAGAGAGGGTACTCAAGGAAAAGGTACCCGGTGTGAAGAAGGTCGAGGCGGTTCCGCTCTAAGCGGCCGATTAAGCTCCGTGCAATCGCGTGGTCCGGCTATTTGCAAGAATCGCAATATCCTAAAGCGCATTTGGACGATAAGCATGGCAATCCTGGATTGTCATGCTTTTTGCTCTTTAACGGGCGGAAGGTTTGGTTTAATGCCGCGCAATGGCAAAGGAGTGCATATTGCGACGTTTAAGCTCATCTTTGAATAAAAATGCAAGTGGTCCCCTGCGCCGGAAGCGTTCCTTTCTGCGCAGGATAGGCGTACTCGGCTTCACGATCCTGGAGCTCTTCATCGTTATCGAGATCATAGGATTTCTTACAACTATCGTGCTGTCCAACTTCTACAAATCGAAGAAGGCCGCCCAGGTCGCCGTGACCATTCAGAACATAAAGAATATCCAGGTCGCGCTGACATCCCACTTCGCTATCGAAGGGCAGTACCCGTCCACCGTGAATACGATCTGGCTCAACTTCTACCACGGGAAGGTTATCGAGGATGTCGAGTACATAGGGGGAGCCACGGCGCTCAACCATGGTGGGTGGGACTTCTTCTCCAGCCACAGCCCGGATGTGCGCGTGGTGGGCATCCCCTCGGACGGATATGCTATACGGAGCAAGGCGAACCTTCTCCCTTACGCGACCTACATCTACGGCGATATGGCCACATCCGCCAGGATCGTCCACTGATCGGTCCTGCGGTATCTGCTAGATGCGCGATCCTGATCCCGGAGCACATGCAGGATGCTACGTGTCGTTTCATATACGTGTCAATGTACTGTAAGAACCTCGTCGAAGCATCCATTCCCGCCCGGCCACGGCAGCCCGAACGCCCCTGCCGCTGCACGGAGGTTCCCTATGCCCAGTTTGCCTAAAAAGCCCGGGAATGCCCTGAAATATACCACGCGGTAATCGTCCGCGATGCCGGCCTCGGAAGCGGCGAACGAGACGGCGTCCGTGAGTCCCCCGAGCCTGTCGATCAGACCGTTATCGAGGGCCTGGGTGCCGAGGTAAACCCGGCCTCCGGCCAGAGCGCGAACATCCTCGGGGTCCATATTCCTGCCCTCGGCCACCTGCTCGATGAAGCGGTGGTAGAAACGGTCGATGAGCCTCCCGAACATCCCCCTCTCCTCCACGGTCAGCATGCGGGCGGCCGAGTAGGCGTCTGAATGCTCCCCTACCTTGAAGACCTCGTTCGTGATCCCGGCCTTCTCGTAGAGGCGTTCGAGGACCGGTTTTGCGAATACTACCCCTATGCTGCCGGTTATGGTGAAAGGATCGGCGAAGATCTCGTCTCCGTACATGGAGATCCAGTAGCCGCCGGAGCCCGCGATGTTTCCCATCGAGATTATTACCTGCTTGCCGGTCTCTCTCTGTATGCGTCGTACCTCGTTCAGGATCTCGGCGCTGGCGATCCCGGAGCCTCCGCCGCTGTCGACACGCAGAACGATTGCCCGCACGCCGGGGTAACGTGAGGCGGCCTCGAGCTGCTTGACGACCGATGCCGAGCCCATCGTTCTCCCTCCTCTGAAGAACTCCCTCTTGCTATTACCCGGATTTATAGTGCCGTAGGCTCCGACCACCGCGATCGAGGGCGGGGGCGCCCACCGGTCGGCTCTGTACCTGCGGCCGGAGATCGATACGGTGGAGAGTCTCTCGGGATTCGCGGAGCCGGCCAGAAGCCCCAGCTCCTCCCTCGCCTTTCTCTTCCAGCCGATCACGTCGGCGATCCGGTGCTCAACGGCCTCGTCCGGCATGAATATCCTCCCGTCGGCCATTTGCAGGATACGGCTCTTTTCGAGCCCCCTTCCCTCCGCGATGCCCTCCACGAGCAGCCTGTAGGATTCTTCCACCAGCGAGGCGATCTCCTCCCTCTGCGCATCGGTGGTCGTATCCGTGTACTGGGTATGGAACGAGGACTTGTAGTCACCGGTGCTTATGTGGTCCCAATCCACGCCCAGCTTGCCGAAGAGCCTCTTCTTGCGTTTGATCTCGAGGGAGACGCCTATCATCCCTATCCCGCCGCAATCTCCGGGGACTACAATCCGGTCGGCCGCTGATGCCAGGTATATCTCCGCGGCCCCGCCTCCCTGCTCGAGGTAGGCGACCACCGGTTTGCCCGATTCCCTGATCTCGAGCACGGCCTCGCGGATCTCGTATAGGTTCGCGCTCACGGGCCCTATGAACGCACCGTCCATGGGGCCTATGCAGAGGAGCAATCCCTTTATGTCCCGGTCTTCTGTTACGCTTTTGAGATCGCGGAGAACCCCGTGTAGATCCCTGTCTCCGCCGATCAGCGTGAACCCGCCGCCCTCGTCGAGGTAGTTGCCACCGACTCTGACCTCGGCGTACTTGGGGGTGAGGATCAGGGTGTTCCCGGTGAAGGCGCCGCTGCCCTCGATCGCAAAGCTGTTGCGGCTGTATTCGTAATCGCCGTTTACGCGCGCCCTCGTCGACGTTCTTATCCTGCCCGTCCCCAGGCCGACGGCTATCCCTGCGGAGAACTCCTCGTATGGATCCTCGAGGGCGATGGATAGGTCCCGCCTATAGGCCACGAAGAGCTCGAGGCCGGGGATGGGAGAGAGACGTCCGCCGAACATCCATCTCGATTTCTCGTTCGTGGTAAATGTGCCCTGCGCCGAAAGAGTGATCCACTCGGCGTACGGCCTTACGGAGATCCCTCCGGTGAACCTCTCCTGCATGCGCATGCCGCCGAAACGCGGCCTGTTGGCGTCCGTGAGCACGCCCCCTATCGACAGGAAGCGGGCGGGCCTTATAAGAAACCCCAGATCCACGGAGAACGGCGATCCCTCCACCGCGATGTCGGTGTGGTTCCACCTCAAGGACGTGCCGATGCTGAGTCCGCCGCCGAACCTCGGACCTATCCCCGCTACATAGCTGTTCGAGATGTAGCCGGGCCTCTCCTGGCGGGAATAGCCCAGGCCGAGAACCGGGAGCGAAACGCAGCCGGTGATCTCGGCGAGGCGGTCGTAGCAGTAAGTGCCCGACATGATGTAGGTCATATCGGCCCTGGCGCCCAGTCCGGCGGGATTTATGAAAAGCGCGTCGGCTTCGTCCGTGTCGGAGACGAACCTGTAGGAGAAGAAGCCGCTTCTAAGATCCGGTGTGAGCGGCTCCCCGCCTCCGGATCCGGCCGAAGCCGGCGGCGTCCCGGCGGCCGTAAGTCCGAGCAGTATCGCGATGAATGCTGTACGGGCTGTCCTGTTCATATGCACTTTCCCTCCAATGTTATGGTTTCACTCCATGTATCACTTCTGTTTTGGCGTAGATTATACCAGAACGGGACGGTCGGCCAAAGGCCGGTATTGCGGGTGTAGACCATATGCGTCTGGGCCGCTAGCGGTTCTATTTGATAGAGTGCGGCGGTTCCACGGTTAGATAGAGACCGCGATTGCGGTTGTCCGCCGCTTCACCATTGGCTGTGGCGTGTAGAGTAATGGCCTGCTGCCGGGGGGCGGTGTGCGACCTCCGTTACTTCTTGGCCATCCAATCCGCGTAGTCCTTGATCGACTTCCACTGGCCTTCCCCGTGGAGCCCCGCCTCCTCGAACACCTTGTGGGCCATGCCGCTGCCCAGATAGTGTCCGTGAACGAATGCGTGGACCGTTCTGCGCCTGCCCTCGGGTGACGTTATCCACCTGTACATCGTGGGCAGCGTAAGTCCGGTAAGGCCCATCGCCTCGCCGGCGAGCTCCCTCGGGTATATCTTCTCCTGCTCTTCGATCGGCAGCGCGGAGAACAGCTCGGTGCTCGAGACGTAGTAGACGTTGATATTGAGGCCCGCCTCGTCTATGCGGGGGAGCACATCCATCACGAATGTGTTCGTGATGCCGCTTCCCTGAAGCACTATCGTGCCGTGATAGGGCTTCTTCGATGGATCGGCTTTCCGCATCGCGTACATGCCCTTTACGGCCTCTTTTGCGGGCGGCAGTTTCATCTTTTCACGGTCGATGATGGTCTCGTTGGGCCGAGTTACGAACGGTGCGATGACGGCCGGCCTCTTCTTCAGGGCCGCTACGAGCATCGGGTAGACCTCGTGCGGGTCCCAGGGGGTGAGCGTTATCATGACGCCTGCGGGGAAGTTCTCCTGAAGAAGCTGGAGTGCCTGCGGATCGGCATGCGTCGGGCCGTCCTCGCCGGTCTTGAGTCCCGCATGCGCGCAAACGATGATGAACGTGCGGTAGGGCTCTCCGGTGTACTCGGACCTCGCCTGCTGCCCTATGCCGTGAAGCCGCGCGGCGATATGCTCGAGCGCGGCTACGAATGCGCCGTATGACGAGCCGGCACCGATGTTCGTGCCGTAGGACGATGCGCCGGCCATGAAGGCGCCCATGCAGTCCTCGCATATCCCGCCCGTGGCGAGCAGCCTGGAGTCCGGATTAGATACGGCGTTGTAGAATCCCTCCGGGAATCCCTGGGCGAGCATGGCGATGCTCGTGGAATTCAGGAGATCCGCTGATGCTCCGACAAACGCTCCGCCGGTTTTCTTGTTCAGATGGTTCAATGCCTCCCCGAGCGCCGCGCGCAGCGTCTGGTTGCCGCCCGGCTCGTATGTGCACTGAGACGGCACCTCGTTCTCGTCGATCTTGTACAGGGCCTCTATGTTCGCCGCACCCTTTCTCTTCTTCCGGCTCAGCTTCTTGAGCCGCTCGCCGGAATCGGCAAGGCGTTCTCCGAAGAAGGTGCTCAGATCCTTGTCGTCCTCGAGGACCTTCCTGATAACCAGGAGCGTGTCATAGAAATTCTTCTCTATATTTGTGGGCGTCTTCTCCCCGTCGAATGCCGGGAATTCGATGCCGAAGCGCTTCTCGAAGGGCTTCAGGGTTTCATAGTAGGCGTCGGAGCAGAAGTCGTGTCCCGCGCCGTGTGATTTCCTGCCCTCGATGCCGTACTGCCAGCCCTTGATCGTGCGGTATATGACGGCGGTGGGCTGGTCGTTCAGCTTCTCCTTGGCGAGCATCTGTGCGGCCAGCACCTGCTTGATATCCTTGCCGTTCTCGACATATATGACGTTCCAGTCGTGGAGATAGCAGAACTCCGCAGGATTCCACTGGACGTAGTCGCCGGCCGTATCACCATCGCGGCACACCTTGTTGGAATCGATCGAGGCCTGGTTCCAGTCTACGTGAAGCTTGATATTCCAGAGCTGCGCAGTGGCAGCCGTGGACAGGGCCTCTGAAACCCTACCGGGGGTCATCCCGCCTTCACCCTCGAGGACGTGCACCAGGGGGGCGTCCTTCCCGAAGGTATCCATCGCGCCGAATCCGAGACCGAAGCTCGAGGGTATGCCGACTCCCGAGGCCCCGGTGGACAGCTTCACGAACGGTGTGAGCGGCGTTGGGTGGCCGTCGAGCGGTTTTGCCTTGAACTTGTCGAACAGGGGTGTTTCCTGGGTTGGATTCCTTCGGAATCCCAGGAGGTCCTCGAGCCGAAGCTGGTGTTTCTCGTCAGGCAGGATCCCGGGTTTCGACGCTCTCGCGCATTCGTTGCGGAGCCCCCACATGGCGTACAGGCCCATGGCCTTGTGGCCGGCGGCGTATGATATCAGATCCGCCTCGATGCATTCCGGATCGCCCATGAGGTAGTCCATGGTCGAGAACAGGAGACCTTCCACTATCCTGCCCGATGAGATGCTCCCACCGGGGTGACCCGATTTCGGGACGAAGTTGTACAGGATACCGCATAGCGTGCGGTAGATCAGGTCGAGATCGTCGAAGTGCTTGATGGTCTCATCAGATATGTCGAATTTATCAAGTTGTGAGTGGATTTCCGCGTAGACTCCGCGTCTGGATCCGAGTTCGAACTTTTCGAATGATACGTTCTTCATCTAAATCAAGCCTCCCGGTCTGTTAATCTTAATGTTTCCATCGGGTTTGATCATCTCGATTGTAACCTTCCGGTTAAATTACAGTTGGAGAATCAATATATATGAAAACGTTTACCCTTGTCAACCGTCTAGCTTATCTGTATATCATTCTTGGGCGTTCTGAGCCGGGGTCATTCGCATTCAAGGCCTCGAGGCGTGTAAGAGGTTTTGATGTTGGGCAGTTGCGCACTTGTGGAGGATGTATCGAATTGAGCGGTAGCGATGATGGGGCCGCAGGGATGTTCTTCGGGCACTTCGGGCTCCGTGTAGAGGATCCGAGCTTCGAGTTGCTTAGGGGGATCGTATCCTGTTTCTCCAGGATTCCCTACGAGAACCTGACCAAGATAATAAAGAAGTTCACGGTGGAGGATCCTGTCAAACGCATGCGCAGACCGGAGGAGGTCATCGGGGGCTATATGCAGCGGGGCACGGGCGGGACCTGCTTCTCCCTAACCTTCTGCCTGGGATCGATACTGAACGGTACGGGGTACAGGTGTCATCCCGTTATGGCCGATATGAAGAGGCCGAACAACCACTGCGCGCTTCTCGTGCACCTGGGGGCGAGACGTTTTATAGCCGATCCGGGATACCTGCTCGGGGAGCCTGTGGAGCTTGCCGACAATCCGGTCAACATAGCAACACCCTTCGGGAGGGTCGAGCTGAGACCCCGGAGCGGGCTGCGATACGACCTGTACACGATTACGGGGGGCGAGAGGAAATGGCGTTACCGGCTGAAGACCGAGCCTGTACCGCGCGCGGTTTTTTTGCGCCATTGGCAGGACTCATTTTCACTGCCCCCGATGAACTCGCTCCAGCTGACGAAACTCACCGATAACGGCCATCTGTACATCCGGGATCATCACCTGCGGTTTCAGGGAGGCGGCGGGAAGACGAATGAGAACATCAGGAGCGGGCTCGAATCGAGGATCGAACTCGAATTCGGGATCCCGGACGTGCTGACCGCGGAGGCGCGTGAGTATCTAGAGAGGATGAAACGGTCATGGCGCATCCAAAAGCAGGAAGACCGGGAGAAGCGGATCCGGTGAAGTACATCACCGCCGTACTGGCAGGATCCCGGTTCGGGGACGATGAGGAGCTCGTCAGGAGCCTCGAAAGCATCCTGGGGAGGATCGACTACATGGGACCTTCGCGTCCGTTCACCGTGTCGGACTACTACGAGGACGAGATGGGCCCGGACCTGGGCAGGGCCTTCTTTTCCTTCGAACCCCTCGGACCTCCCGAGGGGATCGCGGGGATAAAGCACGAGACGTCCAGACTCGAGGATAGATTCAGCGCGGAGGGGCGAAGGAAGGTGAATATCGATGCGGGCTACATGGATTATTTCAAGGTTGTACTCGCCTCGTTCAAATCGGCCCCGCAGAAGATATACCTGGGTAACGGCGTGTATGCCGATCCGGTGATGATGTACCATGACGGGGCATTCGACCCGCTCCCGTGGACCTTCCCTGATATCAGGGAGGGCGGCTACACGGAAGATTTCGTCGAGATACGCAGGCTGTACAAGGATGCCCGGAAGCAGGGGCAGCCCGGGGGCCGCGGCTCGACTCGGCCGATGGGCACCTGAGTTTTTTTTGTGATAGTATCGTCTTTTTTCTTGACTTCGGCGTGGATTTAGTGTAAAACTCGGTGCGAAATCTAACTCTCTCATCGGGTGTGCCCCTTGGACCGATCATCGGTTCGAGGGCATGCCCATTTTTATGCATGGATTGTTACACGGCCTGGGGCGAGGGTGAGCTTTCCGGCTCTTTTCTCCCTAGTCCAAGCAGCTCCATCGAGATCTGCACCTCTTCCTCGATCCTGACCCTGTCCAGCCCCAGTTCGCCGATTTCCCTTCCGAAGAATCCCTTGAACTTGGCCGGATCCATATCGATCTTGACGTTCCCGGCATTGCCGATGTCCATCTGGTAGCAGAGCTGATTCGCGAAGTAGATTATCGCGGTCAGGGCGTCGCCCGATACCGGAGTGATCGACTCAATCACGGCGGAGTGGTGGTTCTTTACGGCCCGCCTTGCGTCGCGCGGCAGGTTCCACTTGTGGAACAGCCAGCTTCCCACGTCCGTGTGGTCGAGACCGAACTCCGCCTCCTCGGCCTCGTTCAACGGGATGCCTCTTTCGTTCGCCACGGCGATCGCCCTAAGGTAACGATCCCTGTGATGCTCCAGGAGTAGGAGCTTGCCTACGTCGTGCACCAGACCGATCGTGTAGCAGGCATCAGGCTCCAGGTCGGTAACCTTCTTGCTGGTCTCCCGGGCCAGGATCGAAGCGGCTATCGAATGGGCCCAGAAGGATTCGCCGGAGAATCCGGCGGACGTGTCGATATTGTCGAATTTTGAGCATATCGATATCCCGAGGCAGATCTGACGGATCGTCGAGAATCCGAGCATAGTCACGGCGTGGTATATGTTCTGCACCCGCTCCCTGAGACCGAAGAAGGATGAATTGACGAGCTTCAGCACCCGCGCGGTAAGCGACTGGTCCTTGGAGATGATATCCGCGATCTGCTTTGCTCCTATATGGGGATCGTTTATCGAGGCGAATATCTTCTGTACGACCGGCGGCAGGGAGGGAAGGGTTTTGACATGCTTGAAGATGCTGTCAACCTTCGGGTTCTTGCTAATCATTATGCACTCCTCATTCTCGCGACTCGCGGGTTGCGGCCGCCTGGCCGGTTCCCGGACGGGTCGAGAAGGTATCCGCATCGGCGGCGATTCTCCATTCGATAATACTCTTACAGAATTTAGTTCGGCGTTATCAATCAAGTCTTTAGGGATTTTCTTGAGACCTCTTCATTTTTCGTATTATACTGGTTCTTCCTTGCCGGAAGGGGGAAAGGGCCTTGTCGGGAGTAACGCTTTCGGGCGATCAGTACGTTCTCTTCGTTTTGCTTTTCAAGCTGGGCATTACGGCCAGCTACGCGAGCGTCCTGGTTACATCGGGACTGTTCAAGAGGCTTCTGTTTCTCAAGAAGAGGACAACCGGCGAAAACTGGAGGATGGCGTCGGTATTCGGGCTGCTCCTGGCCGCGGGCGCCGCGGTCAGGGTGCTGGTCGGGTACGAGGGAGTGGACATCTCGCTGTCCGGCACCTTTCTCGTCGGCCTGATCGGCGGCATGGTCCCCGGTTCCTCGGTCGGTTTCTTCGTGGGGCTTCCGGGAATGTTCGGGGGTGAATGGGCCGCGGTGCCCTTCACGATGCTCTGCGGTTTGGCGGGAGGCGTGATAAGGAGAAGGACGGAGCGGAGCGAGGAGTTCTGGGAGTTCTCACCGTTTCCCCTGAACAACCTGGTGAGGTCGTTCAGGGCTTTCACGAGAGACAGCCGTCTCGACTCCCGGGTTTGGATATCGATCTGTGTCCTGGCCCTCGAGGTGCTGAGAAGCGTGATGGCCGATCTGATGTCCCCGTCAGTGCTGTTCGCATTTCATACCGACCGCTTATGGGTCAACGTCGTGATCTGGTTCACGACACTTGCCTGTGTGGGGATCCCGCTCAAGATCTGGAACAACACGCGTGTCGAGAGGCTGCTGGATGAAGAGAGATCGTCAGCGGTCCAGGCCCGGTTCAACGCGCTCAGGGGGCAGATCAATCCGCATTTTTTCTTCAATACGCTGAATGCGGCGACCTCCTGCCTCTGGTCCGATCCGGAGAAGGCGAGATGGATACTCGTCAAGCTGTCGGCCATACTGCGCCAGCTCCTGTACAGTACGGACGACTACGTGCCGTTGAGCAGGGAGATAGGCCTCATAGAGGATTACGTGAGCCTCGAGGAGGCGCGGTTCGGCCCGGAGAAGATACGTTTGCGGAAGGAGATCGATCCGAGGACGCTGGACGTACCGGTTCCGGCGATGATCCTTCAACCGCTGGTGGAAAACGCCGTGAGGCACGGGTTGTCACCGATGATCGATGGCGGGACGGTTTCGGTGGCGGCCGAACGGAACGGGGACAGGCTGAAGATAACGGTCAGCGACGACGGCGTTGGATTCAGGATAGATGCCGGCGGGGGGATCGGGCTCAGTAACGTGCGGGAGAGGATAGATGTCGCCTATGGGCAGCGGGCCTCCTTCAGGATAGAGTCGGCCCCCGGTGAAGGGACGACGGTGTTTATGGAGCTTCCGGTGGAGAGGAGCAGGAAGCGTGATCGAGGGGAGTAGAATGAGGGTTCTCATAGTCGACGACGAGCAGCCCGCCAGAAGGGATATCAGGCGCATGCTCGAGAAGATCGACGGGGTCGAGGTCGTCGGTGAGGGGGGAAACGGGATCGAGGCCGTGGAGCTCGTCCAGGCGCTGACCCCGGATCTCATCCTGCTTGACGTACAGATGCCCGGCCTGGATGGATTCCAGGTCATCGCCAGGCTCACTTCGAAGATGGAGATGCCCCCCGTGATCTTTATAACGGCCTATGATCAGTATGCGCTGAGGGCCTTCGAGGTGCACGCCACCGATTATCTTCTCAAACCCGTTGACGAGGAGAGGCTCGCCGGCGCCGTCGGGAGGGCGAGGCTCGCCGTCGAGGCGGGAGGGGGCGGGCAGGATTTCGATGCCCTGTTGAGCACGTTCGGCCGCCTGTCGAGGCGGATGGCCCTGAGAACGGGTGAGACGGTCGTGATGGTGGACATCGGCGACATCCTCTATGCGACGATCATCGACGGCGACGTGATTGTCACAACCGGCGAGGTCGAGGGGAGGGCGGGGACCCGCTCCCTCGAGGAGTTTCAGAGGGAGCTCGGTGACGAGGCCTTCATGAAGGTCCACCGGTCCTATATCGCGAACCTGGGCAGGATTCACGAGATCTCCCCCGGGACCGGCGGGGGCTTGAGGCTCAGGATGGGCGGCGCATCCGGACCCGTGATCCCGTCGAGCCGCTCGCATGCCAGGAAGCTTCGCAGGCTTTTCAAGCTGTGACCTCGTGCACGGCCGGCCGGTCGTCCGAGGCCCGATTTCGGCCGTTCAGTGCCGATATTCGACCTCTTTCTGGTTTAATATTGCCACGCGGCGCCGCAGGAAGGTAATTTCCCGTAAGATAAGACGTATCCGTATTCACGTCGATTTGTCACTTCGCACAGCACTCGAGGACCGGCCGAACGCTGAGTCGATAGCGTGCGCGGAACCGGAATGTGAGGTAAATAGATGAAACCGACAATTGGAATAGACGTCGGAACGGTAAGCACCAAGTGGGCCGTGCTCGGCCCAGGCGATCTTGTAGATAGAATCCATGGAGATGGAAACGGCCCCGTGGAGCACGTTTACGATTATCCACCCGACGGGGAGCTTGCCATCGCGGTCTCGGGGTACAGGCGCGTACAGGGAAGACCTCTGGACACTGTCGCTTCTATGTTGAGCGAGCTTCTGGAGCGAATCGATATCGATGAGCTCGGCGGCATTTCCATTACGGGCTCTGCGGCGAAGATGGTAGGCGAATCCCTTGGCCTGCCCGCAGAGAACGAGTTCAAGGCCGCCGCTTCCGGGGTCGGAACGATCTATCCGGACGTTGTGAATATATTCGAGATGGGGGGGGAGAACTCCAAGTTCATACGGATATCAAACGACGGCGGGGTCATAGGCATCGTGGACTACGAGACCAACGGCGACTGCGCGGCCGGTACAGGGTCGTTCATGGACCAGCAGGCCAGCCGGTTGAGGTTCAGCATAGAGGATGTCGGAGGCCTGGTGCTCGCCACCGAGCGTTCGCCGAAGATAGCGGGCCGGTGCAGTGTATTTGCGAAGTCCGATATGATCCACGCCCAGCAGAAGGGGTACAGGCCCGAGGAGGTGCTCAAGGGGCTATGCGGGGCCGTCGCCAGAAATTTCAAGAGCAACATAGCTAAGGGCAAGGATGTTCACGGGAAGACCGCGTTCATAGGCGGTGTGGCACTGAACCGGGGTGTAGCAGAGGCGGTCAAGGGGATATTCGAGCTGGACGACGAGAGCTTCTTCATACCGGATGAGAGCGTTTACATGGGAGCCATCGGAGCGGCTATAGTCGCCGCCTCGAACGGAGGCGGATTCGATAGGGACAGGCTCCTGACGTCGCTCGGGGAGCATTCGTCGAGGTCGCGCAGGGAGTTCCCGTCGTGGAAGAGGCTCACCCGCGAACGTGTCGAGTTCCTGCGCGATCGTGTGGATAACCATTCATTCGACGGCAAACAGTTGCCCGTCGATGCATATCTGGGTATTGACATCGGATCGGTCAGCACGAACCTGGCGCTCATAGATGACGAGGGCCTGGTCATAAAGGAGATCTACCTTCGCACGCAGGCGAGACCGATAGACGTCGTTTACCAGGGGCTGAAGGAGATAGACGAAGAGGTGGGCGATCGGGTGCGGGTAAGGGGTGTGGGCACGACCGGATCGGGCAGGGAACTCATCGGCGAACTTGTAGGAGCCGACACGATCAACGACGAGATCACGGCGCACAAAACGGGCGCTTCGTTCATAGGCGACAGGATGATAGGGAAGAAGGTGGATACGATATTCGAGATCGGAGGGCAGGATTCGAAGTACATATACATCGAGGACGGGATCGTCGTGGATTTCACGATGAACGAAGCCTGCGCGGCGGGGACCGGCTCTTTTCTGGAGGAACAGGCGGAGAAGCTGGACGTGAGCATAGTGGACGAGTTCGCCGAGCTGGCGTTCTCGTCTCAGAGACCGCTGCGGCTGGGGGAGAGGTGTACGGTGTACATGGAGCAGGACGTCTCCGCTTACATGAAAAGGGACGCTGCGAAGCGGGATATAATCGCGGGACTGGCCTACTCGGTGGTTCAGAACTACCTCAACAGGGTCGTGCGAGGCAGAAAGATAGGCAAGGTGATCTTTTTCCAGGGCGGGACGGCTTACAACGACTCCGTGGCGGCCGCGTTCAGCGAGGTTCTCGACAAGGAGATCATAGTGCCGCCCTACAACGGTGTAATAGGCGCAATAGGCGCCGCACTGCTGGCACGTGAGAAGGTCAAGGCGCTCGGCATCTCCAGCACATTCCGGGGGTACGACCTCGGCGCGATCAACTACAGCATACGCGAATTCACGTGCAACGGATGCACGAACTACTGTGATATCCAGGAGTTCACCGTGGAGGGCGAGAAGACGTACTGGGGGGACAAGTGCAGTGACAGGTACAGGAAAAGGGCGAAGATCCCGAAGAAGCCGGTCATAGCGGATCTTTTCGCGAGGTACATGGAGCTGCTCGAGAGGGATGCGATCCCGCTCGTCGAGAAGAGGCTGGGAACGGCTATAGATACGTCGGCTCCCGGCGGCCGTCGTGCACCGCGGATCGGATTCCCCAGGGCGATGTATTTCTACGACCGTTTTCCTTTCTGGAACACGTACCTGCGGGCGATGGGCATGGATGTCGCCACGAGCCCCGGCACGAACAAGAAGATCGTGCACGGCGGCCTCGAGGCCGTAGTGGCGGAGCCGTGCTTTCCCATTCAGGTGGCCCATGGGCACGTGGTGTCGCTGCTCGAGGAGGATCTAGACTGCATTCTGATACCGAACGTCATCAATTCAGAGACCGACATGCCGGAGGCGGAGTCGTACGTGTGCCCGTGGGGGCAGACGCTACCTTTCGTAGTGCGGAGGATACCTGCATTGAGGGGCCGGGAGGATTTGATCGAATGCCCCATCGTTCATTTCCGTCACGGGGAGAAGTTCGTGGAGAAGGAGCTGTGGGAGTTCGCTCGCCGGTACGGCATCAGACGCGGGCGGCACCGGACGGCGGTGAGGGCGGGCATGGAAGCGCAGGCGCTCTTCCTCGAGGAACTCGAGATCGAGGGTCGCAGGGCGCTGGAGATGCTGGAGGAGAAGGGCGCCCCCGGGATCATACTCGTCGGGCGTCCGTACAACGTCATGGACCCGGAGGTGAACCTGAACGTCGCGAGGAAGCTCAGGGATTACTACGGGGCGAACGTTCTGCCCGCATTCTCGCTTCCGGTCGAGGGGATCGGCATCAGGGACATCGACAAGAACATGTTCTGGAACTACGGTCGCAAGATACTTCAGGTGGCCCGCTTCGCCGCGCAGAAGGACAACCTTCATATCATGTATATTACCAATTTCAAATGCGGCCCCGATTCATACGTGAAGCATTTTGCGGTCCCGGCCGCGGTGAAGCCGTTTCTTACGCTGCAGTTCGACGAACACGGTAACGATGCGGGCATCATGACCCGTTGCGAAGCCTACCTGGATTCAAAAGGAGTGCTAAGATGGTGGAAGAAGGAGGAAGAAGCCTCAGGGACTACTCTCTCCACATCCCGAGAATGTCGTACGGAGGAGCGAGAGCCTTCGCATCGGCCTTCCGGTATCTCGGTGTAGACGCGCACGTGGCACCCGCCGGTGACGAGAGGACCTACGAGCTTGCGGCCCGCTATACGTCGGGCGATGAGTGCCTGCCGGCCAGGGTGACGATAGGCAACTTCATGAAGGTGATCGAGTCTCCGGATTTCGATCAGGAGAAAACGGCCTTCTTCATGCCGACGGCGGGCGGTCCGTGCCGGTTCGGCCAGTACGCTCCCTTTCTGAGGAACGTGCTCGACGAGATGGGGTACGAGGGGCTCAAGGTCGTCTCGCCGACCAGCGCCGACGGGTACGAAGGGCTCGGTGAGATGGCCGGACCGCTTATGAGGCTCGGATGGTGGGGGCTGGTCGGAAGCGACCTGCTCAGAAAGATGCTCCACATCTACAGGCCTCACGAGACCGAGAGCGGGGCGGCGGACAGGGCTCACGCCGAGGCTCTCGACATATTCTGCAGTGCGATCGAGGACACATCGGTACCGGTTAAAAAGAAGTTATACATGCTCGCGGGCGCGCTCGAGGAGGGGAGGGACAGGTTCCGCAGCGTGCCGGTGGATTTCTCGAGGGATACAATGCTGATCGGGGTCGTAGGCGAGATCTTCTGCCGGTTGAGCACGTTCAGCAACGAAGACCTTATCCGCAAGCTCGAGACCTTCGGCGCCCAGGCCTGGCTCTCCGACATATCCGAGTGGGTGTGGTACACGAACGAGGAGCAGGAAAAGAACCTCAGGATGATGGGAAAGGCGCTGACGCTCGATATGCTGGCGGTGAAGCTCAAGAAGAGCATTCAGCACAAGCACGAGAAGATACTGCTGGCACCGTTCGAAGGCGAATTCGTCGGTATAGAGGAGCCTCACAGCATACGAGAGGTCCTCGAGCTCAGCTATCCATACCTTCCATACCACGGGGCTCTGGGCGAGATGGTGCTCAGCGTTGGGAAGGCTGTTTACATGTACGGCAAGGGTGCGGACGGCATCATCGACATCAGCCCCTTCACCTGCATGAACGGGATCGTGACCGAGGCGATATACCCGGAGGTCAGCCGCCATCACGAGGGCATTCCCATAAGGACCTTCTACTTCGACGGGACCCAGATCGATCTTGAGAACGATTTGGCCATTTACATGGAACTGGTGCGAAACTATCATAATAAAAAGACCAAGAGGCGTGTTAAACGGGAGGCGGCATGAAAAGAACGGTACTCATCACGGCTCTGATCCTCTCGCTTCCGCTTGTCCCCGGTTTGCTGGCCGGCGAGTTCGACGGGGCGGGCGTCAAGTTCGAGGTGACCGAGGCAAAGCTGGATAACGGGCTTAAGATTCTCTTGGTGGAGGACCATTCGGTTCCCGTGATCAGCTATTATACGTTTTTCCGCGTGGGCGCCAGGAACGAGAGGCCCGGCATAACCGGGATCTCCCACTTCCTGGAGCATATGATGTTCAACGGCGCCGAGAAGTACGGCCCCAAGGAGTTCGACAGGATACTCGAATCGAACGGCGGTTACTCCAACGCATTCACATCGAAGGACATGACCGCATATTACGAGGACTTCGCCAGCGATATACTCGAGTTGGCAGTCGATCTCGATTCGGACCGCCTGAGATCCCTGGCGCTCGATCCGAAGTACATAGTTTCGGAAATGGGCGTGGTGCAGGAGGAGAGAAGGCTGAGCATCGACAACTCGATCCAGGGAAGGATGTTCGAGGAGCTGTACTCGCTCGCCTTCATGGCCCACCCGTACAGCTGGCCCGTGCTCGGCTGGATGTCCGATCTCGACGAGATGGGCAGGGAGGACTGCGTGGAGTACTTTCGGACCTACTATGCACCCAACAACGCGGTCCTGATAGTGAGCGGTGATTTCGAGACAGATCAGGCGCTGGACCTGATACACCTCTACTACGACGACGTGCCGGCCCAGGATCCTCCCGAGCCGGTACGTACACGTGAGCCGGAGCAGAAGGGCGAGAGAAGGTCACAGGTCCACATGCCCGGGGAGCTCCAGGAGGTGCTGATAGGCTACCACGGCCCCGAGGTGAAGTCGGATGACGTCTACGCGCTGGATGTGCTACAGCAGGTGCTCGACGGTGGTGAAAGCTGCAGGTTGTACAGATCCCTGGTTCGGGAGCTCGAGATCGCCGTGTACAGCTACGCGTATTTTCCCTGGAGGATCGATCCCGAGCTGTTCGTTTTTGGTGTCAAGATGAAACCGGGCATCTGCGCTTCGGAGGGCGAGAAGGCCGTGTACGCCGTGATCGACTCCATAGTGCGCTGCGGCGTGACCGATGAGGAGCTGAAGAAGGCCAAGAACAAGCTGGAAGCCGATTTTCTAAGATCGATGCAGACCGTTAACGGCAAGGCATACAAGATAGGCAGGTACGAGATACTCTTCGGAGACTACCACGAGATATTCAGGGTACAGGATCGCTACCGCGCGGTTACATCGGATGATATAAAGGCGGTCGCGGAGAAGTACTTCAAACCCGATAACAGGAACGTTGTGACATTGGTGCTCGAAAAAGAAGAGAGTTAATCGATCATGAAATACAAGATTATTACGGTTATTGCGATGCTGCTGATACTGGCTCAGCCGTCGGGACTGTTCTCGGCGGGATTGGGGGCCGGTGCTAGTTCATCCGGCGTGAAGCATCTTGCGATGAAGCTGCCAGAATACGAGGAGGCCGTCCTCGATAACGGACTTCGGATATTCATCATCGAGACGGAAGAGGTTTCGCTTGTCTCGTTCAGGCTTCTGATACCAAACGGCTCCGCGGCGGAACCGGCTGGTCAGGGAGGACTTGCGAGCATCACCGCTTCACTATGCATGAAGGGCGCCGCAGGGATGAGCGCCGAGGAGATATCAGAAGCCGTCGAGGGGATCGGCGGCGAGCTGGATGTGGGCGCCACCCACGACTATACGGTGTTCACGGGCAGCTTCATATCCAGGGATCTGTCAGCGGGACTCGATCTGCTGGCGAAGGTCGTGCTGAGCCCCGATTTCTCCGAGGACGAGATCGAGCGGGAGAAGAGGATCGTAGAGGCCTCCATACAGGGCATCAAGGAGGATCCTTACGACCTGGCCTCACGCGAGTTCCACCGGATTCTAGGATGCGGCCATCCATACGGGGAGCCCCAGGACGGGACACTGGAGAGCGTATCGGGCATCACGAGGAAGGAGGTCAAGAAATTCTACGTGAGGAATTACCGGCCGAACGGAGCCATAATGGCGATCGTCGGTGACGTGAATACCGAACGCGCGCTCAGGGCCGTAATGAAGAGTTTCGAGGGCTGGGAACGCGGACCGGAGGGAGCTGCAAAGGTCGAGAGTCTCGAGATGGGCAGGTGCCCGGGCAGGAAGGTGGTCGTAATAGACAAACCTGGCGCAACGCAGAGCCAGATAAGAATAGGCAATATCTCCGCCGGCAGAAACACTCCCGACTTCTTTCCCCTGGTGGTTGCCAACGGCGTACTCGGTGGAGGATTCACATCCAGGCTCATGGACGAGATCAGGGTGAACAGGGGGCTGTCGTACGGCGCCAGGAGCCGCCTTTCCCAGTACCGCAGTGGCGGATTTTTCGGTGTTGTCACCTTCACTAAGAACGAGACCCTGAGGGAAACGATAGACGTGGCTTTCGCGGAGCTCGAGAAGATCAGGGACACCGAGGTGGGCGAGGAGGAGCTTAGAAAGTCCGAGAAATATATCTCGGGCCTCTTCCCGTTCGAGCTCGAGACGAACAGCGACCTGGCCCGCTGGATGACGAACCTGGCCTTCTACGGTCTTACACCGGATTTTATCGAGGGATACCGGGAGAGGGTCAGCGTGGTGTCCTCTGAAGATGTGCAAAGGGTCGCCCGCAAGTACTTCTGGGTGGAGGACTGCCGCATTCTCGTGCTGACCGACTACGAGAAGACGAAAGACCAGATCGAGGGGCTCGGCCCGGTCACTGTCGTGAAGGTGGACGAGGTCGAATAGCCCGGCGCCTCGAGATGCATGGATTTACGGATAGAAGACTAGAGGGCCGCGGCCGGTGCGCGGCCCCGAATCAAACTACCCGTATAGCCGGTTTGCATGACCTGCGTGCGGCCGAGATCAGCAGGAAGATGCCCGCAACCGACAGCGCTAACGATATAACGGGCGTGTCGGTCCCGGATACCTCCAGCGCCTGCGGAAGCACGACGAGCATTATGCCCATGAAACCGCGTGTTTTCAGCCTTATCCGCATGAGCCTGCCGGCAACCGCGTGGATTGCGGCGACCGAGGCCACAGCCGATGCTATGGTTATCATTACGCGTGAAAGCATGATGCCCTCCTAGTATACGAGCCAGGCGCCCGCGGCGGAGGATAGGGCCGCCGCGGCGGCGAGCGCGCCGGTCCCGGCGCCGGCCGTGCAGCCCTCCAGCACGATCACTCCGACGAAATCGCAGGCGATAACGAAGACGGTTTTGAACTTCTCCTTGTTTCTTTCCCACCAGCTGTCATCGGCGAAATCGCATTTTTCGAGCTCCCCTATTCTGTCCGACCAGTATTCATGTGAATGCCTGATTATCGTCACGACACGGTCGTCGGCCGAGCCCGTAGCGAGCAGCGGCCTCTGGTACGTTGAGAGACCGGCCCGCTTGACATCGGTCCACAGCGCCCTGTAGAGCCGGGCCCGATCAACCTGTATTTCGCCCCTGCCCTCGAGATGGTCGATGACGATGCATACGTCGTCCTTTCCCTCCCTGTACGGATCGTAGCCGGCGGCGCTCTTGACCTCGTCGTTCAGCTCGAAGACCAGCTTCGCTTCCTCGTCCGTGAACCTGTATGTGAGACCGCGTTTTTTCAGTACCACGTTCGCTACCTTGACGAATTCGCGGGACAGCTCTTCCCTGTCCAGCGGTTCGCCCAGTGGATGGATGTCCATGAAGGCGTCGAGAATCTCGTTGTGGAGCTCGCCGGGATTTATTCCGCCTTCCGGCCATTGTGGACCGGTGATGGGCTCCACTTCACGTACGGCCGCATGATCAACGTCGGTCGCCTCGGTCGATGCTCCCCTGTCGCAGGCGCAGGCCAGAAGCGAAAGGATCGAGAGGAGGACTGCCGTGATTGTCAATGATCTCTGCATTGTGCATATTCCTTTCCTGATGATGGATAATGTTGGTAAAAGCTTGCTCTGGTGATCCGTGATGTCTCACCCGATGAACGGATCAGCCGTTATCCGGATCGGTCCCCCTCTCGCACCGGATTGTGCCCCCCTGCGTGTTACGCGTTCATAGGCACCACCGCCTCTTCGATGCTTAAGGTGCGGAGAATGAATCCATCGTACATGCAATACAAGTACGGTTCCAATTAAACGGCGGTCCACTTCGATTCGATCAACTGCCGCAGGTGCTCTGCGTGGAGGTGTCGGCAATCGTTTGCAGATGCAAGGGGATTCGGGGATTTACAGTCGGAGATTTCCCGATGGATATCGCCTCTAGAGGGCACCGCTTGAGCCTCTTCGGAGCATCGGCGCTGTGCAGGCTTGGGCCTCACACATGAACAGGCGGATGGCAAGTCACTCGTTTCGAGAGGGGTAGGTCGGAACATCCATTCGAACAGCGTTGCACAACTGTGAACGATGATAACGTGTGGATGGTTCTCCACTTCTCGTATACTAAAAATACCGCTGCGTAAAAAAGAGTATGATGATATAATTCGTGCGTGGAATAGAATGGCGGCTCATATGGATTTATATCTACTCAATGACATACATTAAGCGGCTCTACACTTGATAGAAGAATATCGATCCTTTTGGCTCCGGGATGCCTTTGGCCGATTTCAGGGATGTCAGACTTGGAATCTACGAAGAAATATCACATCGTTCACCCGCTTCTGTTCGCGATATTTCCCGTTCTCTTCCTCTATTCGCAGAACAAGGAGTATGTGCCGGTCGTTGAGACCTTGCTGCCCGCTGCGGTAACCGTGATCTTCATGATGCTGCTGATGCTGATCCTCGGTCTGGCGCTCAGGAATTACGAGAAAGCAGCCATCATCGTATCGCTTTTCCTGATCCTGTTTTTCTCTTATGGACACATATTCAGGTACGGTTGGGGTGAGCTTCGCGTTGTCAGGCACAGGTACTTGATCCCGGCTTCGGGCGTATTATATATATGCGGCGTTTGCGCCCTGCTGAGGATGCGCAGGGGCCTTCGAAATTTCACGAGGTTCCTGAATTTCTTTTCAATATTCCTGGTTGCTTTTTCCGTGACGGATGTAGGGATTTACAAGATCAAGACGATAGGCGATCTGCCCCACGGTACGGATAGGATCGAAGTACGCGAGAAAGGTGCCCGGGTGTTAAATACGGGCAAGTCTCCCGATATTTACTATATAATTTTCGATAGATACGGCAGTTCCGGGGTGATGAAGGAATATTACGATTATGATAACAGCGAATTTATCGACTTCTTGTCCGAGACGGGATTCTATGTCGCGTCCGAGAGCAAGGCCAATTACCTAAAAACCGTCCACTCCCTAGCATCATCCCTGAACATGGAGTATATAAATTATCTTTGTGATGAGTTAGGCGAGGAGTGTAACAACTGGGCTCCGCTGCATTCGATTCTACAGGATTACAAGGTATGGCGCTTCCTGAGATCGAGAGGATACAAATTCGTGCATTTCGGCTCTTGGTACAATGCTACGCACATGAACAAATATGCCGATATTAATATCAGCTATTCACATGCTCTGCCCGAATTCATGTCCGTCCTGTACAGGACGACGATTCTCGCCCCGGTAATTGATAGGTTTGGTTTTAATGATCATCAGATCCACTATAATAGGGTTCTGTTCAAATTCAAGAAGCTGGCGGATATGGCAAGGATCAAAGAGCCGAAATTCGTTTTTGCCCATATGCTCACTCCACATGCACCGTATGTGTTTGACAGGAATGGAGATTTCTTGACGCCGGAGCTGCGGCGCAGGTTGAGCCAGAGGGAGAGATATATCGAGCAGATAATCTGTATCAATGAAATGATCGAGGAGCTCGTCGAGACTCTGCTGTCTGATTCTGAAATGCCGCCCGTGATCGTATTGCAATCGGATGAGGGCCCTTTGCCGAGAAGGTATGCAAGGGATGAGCTGAATTTCAATTGGAATACGGCCAGTGAGGGCGAGTGCCGGGAAAAGATGGGGATATTGAACGCCTACTATTTGCCGGGCGTCGATAAGGCTGTTCTCTACCCGGAAATCAGCCCCGTCAATACTTTTCGGGTGATATTCAATCTGTATTTCGACACGCGCCACGCGTTGCTGCCGGACAGATGTTATGCTTTCGAGGACCAAAAACACCCGTACAAGTTCTTTGACGTGACCGATAAGACGAAGTGACCGTTTGATGCTTGTACGGCGGGACGGGACGGCTCGACAACCGGTCTTTCATGTTGACAGCTTGGATATTCGGCGTATAATCACCTTAAGGGAAAACTCAGCTAAAAATCACCTCCAACCGATAGGGCATCCTGCCTGGAAATCATCTTTTGGCAGGTGTCGTTCGGTCCCGGATCGGTGGACCCTGCATCTTATCGGCTGGTCGTAAGCTATAGGGGGAAGTTGCCCGAAGCTCGGCTTCTTGCTTGATCACCGGGCGCTTCACGAACGCCTTCTTAATAAGAGCTTATTTAAGCGGCGCATGCTTCGCCATAGATACGGTTTGCCGGATTGCCGTCAGCGGAAGGATCACGGTGTGGTTGCTGTATGTTGATAGCGGTGTGGGATGCTGATTCAAGAGAAGCATATGGGGGCCCTCATATTAATCGCTCTTATCGTCATGATAGGGGCTGTCTATTCTCAAACCATTGCGGTGAATCACTCGGAATCCGAGGATTCCCTCCTTTACATCTGTAAGATATCAAAGGGATGCATCGAGGAGCAGTTCGACAAGGACCATCTTCTCTTCAATTTCACCGGGTTCCTTTTTTATCGGGCCTGGAGGGCGCTCGGCTATGACCGGTGCGTCGAATACCCCATAGTTACGCTCAATATTATTTTCAGCTTGTTCAACCTCCTTATACTGTTTTCCATAGCCACGCAGCTCGGTTTTGATTTCAGATTGAGGCTTCTGGCTTTGACGGCGGTTGCATTCTCATTCGGATACTGGTGGTACACGGTCGAATGCGACGTGTATATCGTTCCGGTCACCTTTGTGCTGTTGTGCCTGAGACAGCTGATATATCTATGCAGGACCTCCTTCAGGATGAAAACCCACGTCCTATTGGGCGTGTTCAGCGCATTGGCCGTTTTGTACCACAGGCAGCATGTCATATTGGTTTTTGTGATACTCACAAGTTATCTTGTGATCTATTTGTACAGACGCCGGGAGATAACGCCATGGCGGCTTGTCAAAGGCGGATTGGCGTATGCTGCGGTTTGTGCCGCTATAGTAATAGCCGCTTACAGTGCGGTTTTTTATTTTATCGAGGGAGCCGCTGGCGATGATCAGTTAATAAGATGGGCCGCTTCGAACAGGGTGCTGTCTGCGGGCAGGCTGGATCTGCGCGCTTTTTTAAAGGCGTTTCTAGGTGTTTCGAGGTCCATTATCGGGTGTCATTTCCTTTTTTCGTTTCCCTCGGTGACCGTCCTTTTGGAGAAGAAGTTATCAAACTATCTACTGTGTGAAGAGATATTTCTGGTGCAGAATTTCAAGCCGTGGAAATCTATTTTTCTTCTTGTATGCACGCTCGCATCCGCATTCCTGGCGTTCAATGTCGCTGTCGCGTCGATAAGGTCAGGCGTGATCGGGTCCGTATTTTCGAATAGATCCTATGCGACGATCAGGAGGGTATTCCTCCCGATATTCCTCGTATTCTTACTGGTATATTCCCTTTTTACGATCTGGTGGGAACCTCAGAACATCGAATTCTGGATACCTGTAATACCGGTTCTCGTGTTGTTTATATGCACGGTATTGAGTCATGTCCCCTCGGGGAAGAGGATAAATACGAAGCTTTTGATAATATGCATCTTGATGTTCACCGTTAATCTATTTGGAAGCGTGCTCCCGCAAACATGCAGGGAGCTCGATTACTGGTATAACTTCAACAGCTGGCTGATAGAAAATTGCGGCGAGGGTGATTTGGTGTTGTCGGGATCCGGGCAGGTGTCCAATAGTTATGTCGAGTATTATTCCGGCGCGAAAACATTCTGTGATACATATCAATCCGAGCGGGTGTTGAGATCGAGACTGAAGCAGGCGGTCGATTCATATGAGCCGGAAAGGATTCTTGTGTCTTCCACCTTTTTTTCGCCCATCGAGCAGTTCTTCAGAAGGCGGTCGCTCAGAAACAGGATTTCAGAGGATTTCTTCAGAAACCTGCGTGATCATCTCGAAATATATCACACAGACTCGTTTCAGACTATTTATGTTCTTGATGATAAGGGTTACGTTGCGAGCCTGTAGGGGGGAGATATTATAGCCCTCCGGCCTTTTATTATGTTTTGATTTTTATGGACCCTCTCTTCTTTGCCATTATAACTATGTTTTGAACATGCTGTATCATCTCTTCTTCGCCATTATCACATGGCTGCCGACGAAGGGCTCGAAGATCCTGTATGCAACCCTGGAGGGATTGTTGTAAGCGCGGGTCGTGGTGAGCTCTATCAGATCGAGCTGCCCCGATGATCTTATCTTTTTTCTCCACCACCAGCGCGTTTTAATATCTTCATCCTTGCCGTGCCAACCGATGCCGAAATCCTCCATGGCCCTACCCTTGGTGAGAAGCCACCTCAGCCCGCCTTTTCGCCCCCTGGATTGGAAGAACCTCTTGACGAACAGGGTGTAGAAGGTCTTCGGATTTGTGAGGTTGCCGACGAGGATGCACAGCCTGCCGTGTTTTTTCAGCACCCGCGTTTGCTCGTTCAGCGCCGATTCGAAGTCCCAGATATGCTCGAAGGCGTCCTTGGAATAGACCGCGTCGAAGATGTTGTCGCCGAACGGCAGATGGCATGTATCTCCCCTGAGGCCCACCACATCCAGGTCGTAGAACTCGGCCATCCTGCTGACAAATTCCGCGTTTCCCGGGCATATATCGATGTCTACGCAGCTGGCGCCGAGGTTCGCCAGCTCGAATGACGTGTACCCCACACCACCGCCGATCTCCAGTATCCGCATGCCGGCACGCACATCGAGCAGCCGGCACAGCATCTCCATATCCCGGTGATACTTCGAGATGCTTCTATTGTACTCCTCGTGCTTTCGGGCGAAGGAGGCCTGCCGTTTACCGAGGGTGAACGTCGGCAGGTCCCGTTTGATGACCAGGTTGTCTCTCTGCGTATACATGTTACATCACACCGATCGCAAGTAAGGACGATAATTAAGACGTCGTGTAACTCGCTGTATAATAATAATATTATATCGCAATAGGCATAGAGATGTCAATTGCATCGTAGCTGGCCGTCGCTGGCCGTCCAAGGGTTCGAGATGAGGATTATACGGGCGCTGAATCCGGGGGCTCGTTCGGGCTACCCGTTCACCGTCACGGTCTTGAGCTCGAATTGCGGCGGGTCCTCCATGTGTTTCTTCACGGCGCACAGGTCGATGGAGTGTAGCAGCGGTTTCTTGTACTTATCGGGGAAGTCCGGCGGGAGTTCCACCTCGATGGTGATCTTGGAGATCATTCGCTTCTCCCTGTCCCTCTCCATTTTCATTACGACCCTTATATTATCGAGAGGAATGCCGCGTTTCTCGCAGAAGTACACGACGTAGACGCCGCTGCACGTGCCGATCGAGGCAAGGAAGAGATCGAAGGGCGCCGGGGCCGATCCGTCACCGCCGCTCGTTACGGCCTGGTCCGAGAGGATCTTGAAGCCCTTGTACTCTGCGTCGACCTTCTTGTTGCCGGAAAAAGTGATTATCATGTCCATTGCATCCCTCGCTTTGTCTGCATTATCGATGTATGCCGGCAGCCGTTTCCGGTTCGCAGATTGCGGATTACAGATGTCGGGCTTTAATGAATAATGCCTGAGGGGGGACTCGAACCCCCACGGGGAAACCCCACTGCGTCCTGAACGCAGCGCGTCTACCAATTCCACCACTCAGGCATGTTCATATCCAGGAACTCTACGATAATTAACGGCGGCTCTTTTGTCAAGCCGGTTGATATTGCTGGCGATTCAGCGCATTCCGGATCGGCTCGCTAGATCGCGGCTTTCGATTTGACCGTTCCAGCACGTGCCGGATCGGCAAGTAATTTAATATCTCTTGATCGTCCGCCCGGCATTGGCTTGATCTGTTAGCTGAAATAGGCGCTCGATCCATCCGCCAAGCATAGTAGGCATTTCGGATTAACGAACCAGGTCCAGGCTCTTTGTGTTCATTTTTATAGTCGTATGTATTTATATCTATAGACGGCACATTGAGTTGCAAGGTGACTGCAAGATTTTTTACCGCCGACGTCGGCGGTGAATTATCTGTCACTCACTTCGTAAATACCCTGCGGTCTTCCTGCCGAGCACTCATTCCCGGTATTTGCAGGCATGATCACTACGATTTGACAATCCCATTTTGGATAGTTAATTTAAATATAGATGCGGTAGTGATACTTGCTGATCATACGACCTTCAAGCCATACAGTTCGCGGTTGACCGCTTCTCCGAGAAATTGAATCGCAGCCGGTAATTTATTCCCCACACGCGCTCGCTTCCTCCTATTCGTTACCGATGCAGTTATGCTCTGTTTGGCCACGGAGTCTTCAGAGATGGAAAGGAGGGAGATCATGAGATATCTGATATGCATATTAGCGGTTCTTATCGCAATCCCGCCCGCTGAATCATCTGAGTCCGGGGTGATCCTCGGTGTTGTCAGGGACTCGGTGACAAAAAAGCCGCTCGAATATGCAATTGTTGCCATCGTCGGCGATACGATGGGCTCTATGACACTGTCGGACGGCAGCTACCTCATAGCCAACGTGCCGGTCGGAGCGTACCACCTCAAGGCCAGAAAAATGGGATACAAATCCCTGGAGAAGAGGGGGGTGCTTGTCGCATTGGGCGATACCACGGTGGTGGATTTCGAGCTCGAAATGTCCCTCATGGGAGAAACCGGGGAGATCGTCGTCAAAGCTGACAGAAAACAGATCGATGTCACGGCCAGCAAGATGTCGCACGGCAAACAACCGGGGATTGCTATGGGCCGCAGGCGTCCGCCAGTGCGGCACAGCTTCTGCCGGCCCAGCGATTACTTCAACACCGAGGAGTATGCGTACGTCGCCGAGAACCGGATCTTCGAGACGATCATGGAACCTCTGTCCACATTCTCGATCGATGTGGACGTCGCTTCATATTCCAATGCGAGGAGGTTCATAAACGGCAACAGGCTCCCGGTTACGGGCGCCGTGAGGATAGAGGAGTTCATCAACTACTTCGATTACGATTACGACCGGCCGTCCGGGGATGCACCCTTCTCCATCAACCTCGAGTACTCCGAATGCCCCTGGGATGACGGCAAGAGGCTGGTCCATATCGGGCTACAGGGCGCTGAGCTGGCCGAGGAGGACGCCGGACCCAGCAACCTCGTGTTCCTGATAGACATATCGGGATCCATGAGGCCCTCCAACAAGCTTCCCCTGCTCAGGAAGGCTTTTCAGCTCATGATCAGACACCTGCGAGACGAAGACCGGGTTTCCCTCGTGGTCTATTCGTCTTCCGCGCGGGTGGTCCTGGAGTACGTGCCCGGCTCGAAGAGGGAGAAGATCAAAAGGGCGATAATGTGTCTTATGGCCGAGGGCCGGACCGCTGGCGGCGAGGGGATGAGGCTTGCATACCGGCTTGCCGAGGACGGCTTCATCCGGGGGGGGAACAACCGTGTCATAATGGCCACAGACGGCGATTTCAACGTTGGTGTCTCCAGCACATCCGAGCTGCTGAGGTTCATCGAGAAGAAGCGCGAGAAGGGGATATACCTGACGGTGCTCGGATTCGGGGTGGATAACTACAAGGATAACCGCCTCGAACAGCTTGCCGACAAGGGCAACGGCAACCATGCCTATATAGACAACATCCTGGAGGCGAAGAAGGTGTTCGTCATGGACATAATGTCGACATTGTACACGATAGCGAAGGATGTGAAGATACAGGTGGAGTTCAATCCCGCCCGCATATCGTCTTACAGGTTGATAGGGTACGAAAACCGCCTGTTGGATAACCAGGATTTCAGTGATGACACGAAGGATGCCGGCGAGATAGGGGCCGGACACTCGGTGACGGCCCTCTACGAGGTCACCCCCGCGGCTGAGGGCACTGAAGTTCCCAAAATATACGAACTTAGATATCAGGAGATCATGCTGAAGAAAAGTGCCGGCAGGAGCGATGAATCCCTGATAGTGAGGGTCAGGTACAAGGAACCCGGCAGCGGCAGGAGCAAGCTCATCGTGAAGGCCCTCAAGGGGGAGCCGGTGGATCTGGCGGATTCCTCCGAGAATTTCAGGTTCGCAGCAGCAGCCGCCATGTACGCGATGATCCTCAGGGATTCCGGTTGCATGGGAAAATATACATTCGATGATGTTATCGAGCTGGCCGGGACCGCCAGGGGTAAGGATCGCTTCGGGTACCGTGCGGAGTTCATTCAGCTGGTGGAGCGGGCCGAGCTTCTGACCTTGCTGGAGTAGTAGCTGCCGTGGAAGTGCCTCGGCGATGTAGCAGCAGGCATGGAAGGATCTTCCTGCGCTCCAACAGCGGGGTTCACATTCATGCCGTCCCTGTCCTGATGCGATCCGCCGGCGGAACCCTTTGAGCGTTATAAGCCCCTGTCGCTCTTGCCGCCGGCGGGCCTTTTTGCCTTGCATACCCCTTGTCCCTCTGCTACTTTTCGCCTATCTATGAGCCGGCCCGCATCGAGCCGGGGCCGGCGGGTGTAGGGGTATGTTTGCCTTCCCCTGCCGGTTATCATGTACGAATCCGGGAATCTTTCGGGGATTTCCATGTGCCAACCGATATGAAGCTGATATGTACGAACAGGAAGGCACGCCGCGATTACACGATACTCGAGACGATGGAGGCGGGGATCGTGCTGGTCGGAACGGAGGTGAAATCCCTGCGAAACGGCGGCGGTCAGCTGAAGGACGCCTATGCCAGCCTGGACGGGGAAGAGCTCTTCCTATACAACGCCCACATAGCCCCGTACGAGATGGGCAACCGGTTCAACCACGAGCCGAGACGAACGAGAAAGCTTCTCATGCACTCGAGGGAGATAATGCGTTTGATCGGGAAGGTCCAGACGAAAGGCCTCACCCTTGTCCCCCTGAGGATGTACTTCAGCGACAGCGGCAAGGTGAAGGTGGAGCTGGGCTTGGCCAGGGGCAGGAGGAGCTACGACAAGAGACGTGAGATCGCAGAGCGGGACGCAAAGAGGGATATGAGGCGTGAGATCAAGGATAAAGAGAAGGGAAGATAGCACGGACGCCGGTCTGGAGGATTGCATGTATCGGAGATTCGTCGAGCGTAGCAGGGTCAGGTCAAGCGCTGTCGGATCGTCCGGTTCCGGTTCGCCGCGGGTTCGCGTTGGATCGGCTGCCGCTGGACGGTTCGACGCCGCTGCGCCGAGTGCGCGCAGGGCGAAGTATGGTCTCAAAACGGCCGGCACGGCCATTCTGCTGCTACTGGCCTTCCTGATACTCTTTTCACCGGGCCGGGTTGCCGCGCTCGCACCCGATCTCGACGAGAGGGAGCCCGATGCGACGATCGGCGTCGTCTACGCGGACGGCAGGCAGATGGAGGACGTTTCACTGTACAGGCTGGAGAGCGGCAGCCGCGAGCTCTTCATATCCGCCTACGATCTGGCCCGTATATTCAGGGCAACGAAATTCTGGCACTCCGGAGCCAGGAAGCTCGTTCTCAGGATCGACATCCACCGCTTCATGTTCACACTGGACACCCGGGTGGTCGTGGTCGACGACACGCCCGTTCTCATGAGGATGCCGGTAAGGTACGAGAACGGATCGGTGATGATTCCCCTGGAGTTCATAGGAGAGGTGCTTGCCAATGCTTCGGAGGATGATATCGATCTGGACGAGAAGAGGCTCGTGCTCACTATAGGGGCGCCTAGCTACAACGTCACCGACATCGAATTCGTGAGCGATGGTGAGGGGACTAGGGTAGTTCTCGATCTGACGGAGGAGCTCCTCTATCACGTGGACAGCGAGTCCCCGGGATTGCTGCGGCTGAAGATATACGGCGGAAGGTTGAACCCGCTCAAGTTCACGATCCCGAAGGGTGAGGGACTCTTCAACCGCGTCAGGGCGGAGCAGACCGAGCGTGACGCCTATCTCTTCTTCGATGTTAAACAGACGGCCGCGAGGTTCAGGGTGGAGTTCGAGGGCTACGGTGGTGCCCAGGGCGAGGGAAGGCAGCTGGCCATATACATCGAGAAGGGCGAGCTGCCCGAGATCCCGGCGGTCGATTACGCCGGGAAGAGGATGGTCGAGATACTGGACGACGTGTCGCGTGAGCGCAGGCAGGTGCCGGTACGTATCGTGGCCGTCGATCCTGGACATGGGGGTATAGACAACGGGAGGGTGGGGCCTTCGGGGGTGAGAGAGAAGGAGATCAATTACGAGATATCGATGCTCCTCAAGCAGCACCTCATTGACGACCTGGGGATGGAAGTGATCATGACGAGGGAGAGCGACGAGCTCATTCCGCTGGACCGCAGGGTGGAGACAGCCAACATAGCGGAGGCGGACCTGTTCATCAGCATCCACTGCAACGGGTGGTTCGACTCCGATGCCGGGGGTTTCGAGGTGTTTTTCCTGTCACCCGCGAGGACCGAGGAGGAGACGAGGCAGGCCAGGGAGGAGAACTCGTCTGTGAGATTCGAGAATTCGGGGCTGGGGGCGGAGCAGCTCGACGACCTCAATTTCATACTTTGGGATATGGTTCAGAACGAGTTCATCAACGAGAGCAGCGGGCTCGCCGAGTTCATTCAGCGCGAGCTCGACGAAAATCTGGATATAAGGAACAGGGGCGTAAAGCAGGCCGGATTCAAGGTGCTCAAGGGCCTCAACATGCCGGCCGTCCTGATAGAGGTTGCTTTCCTCTCTAATCCGGAAGAGGAGAAGCTCCTGCACGACGAGGGCTTCCGGCGGGATGTCGTTAGGGGGATAGTGGACGGAGTCCGGAGGTACCAGCTCAGCCGGGCTGCCGCCGGTCTTGTGCGGGATTGATTCACCGGGGCGGGGCGCAGCGGGCTGATTTGGTTGAACAGGATGCGTGCGTGGTAAGTAATGAGATAAATGAAACCGGCCTTCCGGTGAACGGCCGGTTTTGATGGAGGAGGGTGATCGAAACGAGCCTCGGCAGGAAGATAATAATCGTCGTTTTTGGTTTGGCGGTCATAATAGCCCTCTATTTTCTGCTGGGCCGCCTGGGACGCGTTAGAAGGGAAGAGCCGCCGCCCGAGGTCGAGGCTGTCTCGGGTGAGACTCGCAGCGTCACCCTGTTCTTCGCTAACGCCGATGCAGACAGGCTGCTTTCGGAGACTCGAGAGATCTTGGAAGGAGAGGGGATCGAGGACAGGATAAAGGCCGTCGTTGCCGAGCTGATCAACGGCCCGGAGGGGAGGGACAAGGTTTCCGCGATCCCGCAGGGGACCGAGCTGCTCCAGGCGTTCTGGGTGGAGGAGTCCCAGACGGTTTTCATCGATTTCAACAGGGCCCTCGTATCGAATCACCCGGGCGGCAGCACCAGCGAATACTACACGATAAGCTCGATAGTTAGGACCATAGGCGCGAATTTCCCGCAGGTTAAAGAGGTGATGTTCCTGGTCGAGGGCTATCCGGTGGAGACGATCGGCGGCCATTACGCCGTCGATAAGCCGATAGAGGTGTTGAAGTGGCGATAGAACGCTGCGCTCGAGGAGCAGCCCGCCCGGAGGTTGTCGCCCCGGCGGGGGGTGGAGGACTGCTGTGATGAGCGAGCCCGATAAGGCCATCGGCGTTTTCGATTCGGGTATAGGAGGGCTGACGGTCGTTCATGAGATAATGGAGCGTCTTCCAGGCGAGGAGATCGTCTATTTCGGTGATACGGCAAGGCTCCCATACGGAACTAAGAGCCCGGAGACCGTCCTGCGGTTCGCCAGGGACAACCTCGAATTCCTGAAGACCAAGAACGTGAAGCTGATAGTGGTGGCCTGCAACACCGTTTCGTCAGTGGCATTTCCGGAGCTTCAGGACGAGGAGGAGATCCCGGTGATCGGCGTGCTCATGCCCGGAGCGCGCGCTGCGGCGCGTGCCACCAGGAACAAGAGGATCGGCGTGATCGGGACTACGGCTACAATAACCTCGGGCTCGTACTCCAGGGCGCTTCACGGTATAGATCCGGACGTCGAGATCTGGTCGCGCCCATGCCCGCTCTTCGTGCCGCTGGTCGAGGAGGGCTGGCTTGAAGGCGAGATAACCGGCCTCACGGCCAGAAGGTATCTGGAGCCCCTGGCCGGATTCGGCGCGGACGTGCTGGTTCTCGGCTGCACGCACTATCCGCTGATCAAGGGCGTCATAGGAGAGGTCGTCGGTGATGACGTGGTTCTCGTCGACTCGGCGCGGGAAACGGCCGTCGAGGTGGAGTCCATCCTGGAGGATAGGGGGCTCAAGCGGGAAGGTGGGGGTTCGGGTGGTATCAATGTCTACGTGAGCGATATCCCGTATCTGTTCAAGGAGGTCGGCGAGAGGTTTCTCCGGCGGCCGATAGGGGAAGTCGAACAGATAAGGCTTTGAGACGGTAGCCGTATCGGAGGTTCTATGGCTAGAAGGGACGGCAGGAAAAAAAACGAGATAAGGCCGTTGAAGGTTCACAAGCGGTATATCGAGAGCGCCAGGGAATCGGTGCTGATAGAATCGGGACACACGAGGGTTATATGTACGGCGACCGTGGACGATCACATTCCGCAGTTTCTGAAAGGTTCGGGAAGGGGATGGGTGACGGCTGAATACGGCATGCTGCCGCGCTCGAGTCCGAGCAGGATCCCCCGAGAGTCCGTGAGGGGCAGGGTGAAGGGAAGAACCCATGAGATCCAGCGCATGATCGGGAGGGCTCTGCGAATGGCCGTAGACCTTGCGGCCATCGGGGAAAGGACGATAGTGATAGACTGCGACGTGATAGAGGCGGACGGCGGCACCAGGACCGCCTCGATCAACGGGGGATTCCTGGTACTGGCCGAGGCTCTGAGGGGATTGGGGATAGAGAGGAAGGCGCTTCTCACGCACGTTGCCGCGGTGAGTGTCGGTATCGTCGACGGCGGCATCATGCTCGATCTTGATTATTCCGAGGATTCGCGCGCGGAGGTGGATTTGAACGTGGTGATGAACGATAAGTGCGAGTTCATCGAGATACAGGGAACGGCCGAGGGCAAGGCGTTCAGCGAGGAGAGGTTCGGGGCCATGATAAAGTCGGCGAAGACGGGTATACGGCGCATAATCAGGGAGCAGAAAAGGATCTTGAGGTGAGCTTGAGGATTGTGATCGCTACCGGTAATGCCGGCAAGGAACGCGAGATCAGGGACATCCTGTCGGGGATCGATGTCGAACTCCTTGGCCGTAAGGATTTTCCACCCTTCCCGGATCCGTCCGAGGATGGCGATACGTTCCTCGAGAACGCGATGTCCAAGGCGAAGGCGGTTCACGCGGCCACGGGGCTTCCGGCCCTGGCCGACGACTCCGGCCTGGAAGTCGAGGCACTCGGCGGCGACCCGGGGATCAAATCGGCCAGGTATGGCGGTGAGGGGCTTTCCGACGGACAGAGGTGCCGAAAGCTCCTGCAGGCACTCGACGGTGTGCCTCGGGAGAAACGCGGCGCGAGGTTCAAGTGCATGATGGTTCTCTATCCAGCGCCGGGAAGCGAGGACGGTGCGCTCGTTACGGAGGGGGAGCTGTACGGCAGGATAGAGACTGAGCCCTCGGGCGAGAACGGGTTCGGATATGATCCCGTATTCTACGTGCCCGAGGAGGGGATGACGGTGGCCAGGATGGAAGCAGCCGAGAAGAACAGGATAAGCCACAGATACCGTGCGCTCGTCGAGATGAAGTGGCTGTTGATAGACAGGTGCGGATTGGAAAGGGTTTGAGATACAGGCTGCATCGGCTGGGACCGGATCGTTGCTCGGCCAGGCCCGGTCATCGGTGACGGGTTGACGGAGGATCTGTTCAAAGGAGGAACGGTATTGCTTGAACTCGAGAACGTAACTAAGAGGTACGACGGGCTGACCGCCGTCGGCAACCTCTCCTTCGTTGTGGAGCCGGGGGTCGTATACGGGCTGCTGGGACCAAACGGCGCCGGGAAGACGACGTCGATCCGCATGATAATGGGGATCATACATCAGGACGAGGGGGAGATCAGGATCTTCGGAGAGCCATTCAAGGAGAGGGTGAAGGAGAGAATAGGATACCTGCCGGAGGAGAGGGGGCTCTACAGGAAGATGAGGGTCCTCGATCATCTCGTTTTCCTGGGCGAGATCAAGGGGGTGCCCGGCGATGTGGCGTCGAAGAGGGCCGGGAAGTGGATTGAAAGGCTCGGCCTCTCCGGATGGGAGGACAAAACGGTCGAAGCGCTTTCGAAGGGGATGCAGCAGAAGATACAGTTCATCTCCACGGTAATCCACGAGCCCCAGCTGGTGATCCTAGACGAGCCGTTCGCTGGGCTGGATCCCATCAATACACAGCTTCTCAAGGATATAGTGATAGGGATCAAGGATGAGGGCAGAACCGTGGTTCTCTCCACGCACCTGATGGATCAGGTGGAGAAGCTTTGCGAGAGGATATGCCTAATCAACAAGGGGATCAAGGTGCTCGACGGCGCCCTTTCGGATATCAAGAGGCGCTTCAGCAAGGATACGGTCTCCCTGAGGCTGTCCGGTGATCAGGGCGGCCTGGAGAGGCATCCGGATGTGGAGAGGATCAGGGCGTTCGGACAGGATCTGACGGTGACGCTCAAGCCTGGAGCCGATCCCAACGATCTGCTGCGCTCGGCAACGCAGTTCGGCCGGGTGGAGAGGTTCGAGATAGGTGAGATGTCGCTCCACGATATCTTCATCTCGCAGGTCGGAGGGGAAGGGGGTGAGGTCGAGGATGAAGCTCATCAAGGTAGCTAAGAGGGAATACCTGGAGAGGGTGAAGAAGAGGAGTTTTCTGATCGGCACCATCCTCGGGCCCGTGATCATGGGTGCGGTGATAGTCCTGCCGGGATTTATTCTCGAGCGCTCCCCGGAGCGCCAGTTAAAGGTGGCCGTGATAGACAGCTCGGGATCGGTTCTCGAGCAATTCGAGGAGGCGCTCGGTGATACACTCCCGGACGGAGCTCCGATGTTCGTCCTTAGAAAGGTGGGTCATGAGGGCCGCAACATCGACGAGGTCAAGAGGGAGCTCGGCATAGAGGTGGAGAGTGAGATCCTCGACGGGTACCTTGTCATATCGGAAGACGTATTCGAAAACGGGGAAGTCACGTACGTGAGCAGGAGCGTGGGAAGCATAGCCACCTATGAGCGCCTCGATAACGCGCTCGATAACGCCGTGATAGGGATCAGGCTCGAATCGGCCGGGATGGATTACGACTCCGTCAGGAGTATGATGAAGGGTGTCGATCTCGAGCCGGTGCAGCTCCGCGGCGGGGAGGAGAGGGAGGTGGAGTTGGATATCATCTTCATATCTACGTTCATCTTCATCATGATGCTGTACATGACGATCCTCCTCTGGGGGGTCGCCGTCCAGCGCAGCATCATCGAGGAGAAGAGCAACAGGGTGATCGAGGTCCTGCTTTCCTCTCTGAGGCCTATCGACCTGATGGGGGGCAAGATCCTCGGTGTGGGGGCCGTCGGATTGACCCAGTACGCGATCTGGTCGGTTTGCTCGCTCGCGCTGTACTTCTATGTGATGAGCTCGGGCGCGATGACTCAGTACATCAATTTCGGCTGGACCACGATCATATTTTTCGTAACCTATTATCTGCTGGGATTCCTTTTCTATTCGACGCTGTTTGCGTCCATTGGATCGATCTGCAACACCGACCAGGAGGCACAGCAGCTTCAGATGCCTGTTGTAATGTGCCTGGTGTTCACGTTAGTCATTCCCGTTGCGGTGATTCAGAATCCTCACGGTACGTTCGCCACGGTGGTGTCCCTGATTCCGTTCTTCACTCCCATAGTGATGTTTATGCGAATCAACGTGCTGATGCCGCCGGTCTGGCAGATAGCCCTAAGCATCGTGATCCTTCTGGGGAGCATATACATTTTCGGCATGCTGGCCGCCAAGATATTCAGAACCGGCATACTGATGTACGGAAAGAGGCCCGACGTGCGCGAGATCGTCAAGTGGCTCAAACAGGCATGAGTAATGCTCTATTCCTGGAGGACCAGTGCGGATGGGGTGTGACTGGGCGGGGTTCCCCTATTATCCCGAAGTCGGCAGGAGCGGTTTGCAATGGAATGTGCAATCATTACAACCTACAGGTGCAATGCCAGGTGCGGCATGTGCCATTGCTGGGAGAATCCGAGCAAGTCGTCCGAGGAATTCGATCCCAGGATACTGGAGAAGATACCAGGTGGAATGAAGCGGCTCAATATCACGGGCGGTGAGCCGATGCTGCGAAGGGATATACGTGATATCGTCAGCATCCTGGATAAGAAAACGAAGCGTCTCGAGATAAGCACGAACGGATATTTCTATAACAGGATAATCGCCATCGCCGAGGAGTATCCTGAAATAACGGTTCGTGTGAGCATAGAGGGCCTGCCGGCTCTGAACGACAAGCTCCGCGGCATCAAGAACGGTTTCGACCGCGGCATGCGTACGATTCTGCGCCTGAAGAAGATGGGTATCGAGGATATCGGTTTTGCGATGACCATATCGGGGGACAACTGCAAGGATCTGCTCGATATGTACGCCCTGACGGCATTCATGGAGCTCGAATTCGCGAACGCCGTTGTTCATAACTCCTTCTACTTCTACAAGGAGGACAACAGGATCGATAACGTGGATGATGTCGAGCGGGCTATGGTCGAGTTCATGGAGGCCCTTCTCCGTTCGCCTCGCCGGGGGCTCAAGAAGAGGGTGAAGGACTGGTTCAGGGCCTACCTGAACCTCGGCCTGCTGAGGCATGTCAAGGGCGAGCAGCGGCCGATAGAATGCGGGGCAGGCACGGATACGTTCTTCCTCGATCCCTGGGGGCGCGTGCTGGCCTGCAACGGCTCCGAAGAGCCGTTGATCATGGGCGATCTCAACGTTCAATCGTTCGAGGAGATATGGAACGGTGAGCGGGCCCGGAAGATAAGGGAGATAGTGCGCAACTGCGATAGGGGATGCTGGATGACGGGGACCGCCGTCCCGGCAATGCGCAGGGAGCCGATGAAGCCTCTGTTATGGGTTCTCAGGAACAAGTGGCGCCTGATGCAGGGGAAGGGCATACAGTTTTAGCCGGCCGGGACGTGCAATGAAGATTGCGGTCGTAGGGATAAAGGGAATACCGGGCCACCATGGAGTCGAGGTCGTGGTCGATTCCCTGGTCCCCAATCTCGTCGACCTCGGTTTCCAGGTCACGGTATACGGATACGACGACTACACGGAGCCCAGCGACGACTACCACGGGGCACGTATCAAGACGGTTCCGGGCAGCTCGAGCAAGAACTTCGAGATGATCACGCACATGTGGAACGCCTCCCTGGATACGAGGCGTGAGGATTACGACCTCGTTCATATTCACAGTACGGATCCGTGCCTGCTGGCCTGGCTCCCGAAGGCCAAGTACGGCGTCGTAGCCACCTCCCACGGGCAGGCGTATATCAGGAAGAAATGGGGCGGTGGGGCGAAGATGATGTCGAGGATCGCCGAGAGGTTCTTCATCAGGATGCCGAGGGCTGTAACATCCGTTTCGAAGCCCCTCTGCAACTATTACAAGAAAAGATACAGCAAGGATGTGATTTATATTCCGAACGGGATCGAGATGAGGGATACGCCGGACGGGAGATGGCTTAAGCGTTGGGAGCTCGAGCCGGGTGGATATATTTTCTGCTCGGCGGGGCGTATAGAGCGCACGAAGGGGCTTCATACCCTGATGGAGGCATACTCCATGACCGCTCGAGGACTTCCGTTGGTGATCGCGGGCGGCGGCAGTGCGACGGATTCAAACTACTTCAGTGAATTGAGGGAGAACAAGCCCGATGGCGTGCTGTTTACGGGTTTTCTGTCCGGGGACGAGTACTACTCGCTGTTCGCCCACGCTAGGATCTTCGTGTTCCCCTCGGAGTACGAGGCGATGTCGATAGCGCTTCTGGAGGGGCTTTCATTCGGGCTGCCCGTGATTTACAGCAACATCCCGGAGAACGAGGCGGTGGCCTGCGGCCAGGGCTACGACTTCCAGGTTTCGGACGCGGGATCTCTCGCAGAGCGGCTCGTGTATGTCCTCGAACACCGGGATGAGGCGCAGGTGGTGGGTGACAGGGCAAGGGCGCACATAAGGAAGAATCACGATTGGACCGAGATCGCGAAGCGATACGGGGAGGTTTACCGGAGCCTGGCAGGCGGTTGATTCCCCCTGGTCATTGGCTGAGAGGATAACATGAAAACTGGAGATGTTCATTACAGCGGATTCATGAGGGTGCTCGAAACGTTCGAGAACGAAGGTGTGGACTATCCACTTCTCGAAACGCTCAGGCTGTTCGATCTGGTCTCCGAGGGGTCGTTGAGCTTTGCGGATAGCGGCATTCCCGGCGGTGAAATGGATCCGGCCGTGATCGCCATGCGAAGGAAGGAAGGCGTTCCTCTCGAGTATATAATCGGGGAGGCAGTTTTCATGAAGCGTAGGTTCTACTGCACGCCCGAAACCCTCATCCCACGCGAGGAGACGAGCCTTCTCGTCGGTGTCGCTGTTGATTTGATAAATGACCGTGACGGAGGGGGCTCCGCTCCTACGGTTATCGAGATAGGCACGGGATGCGGAAACATAGCGGTCTCCGTGGCGATGAGCTGCGAGAACGCAAAGGTACTTGCCTCCGATGTAAGCGAAGGCGCGGTCGAAGTGGCAAACAGGAATGTAGATAGGTACGACCTCGGTGAGAGGGTCAAACTTTTTGCAGGTGACCTTTTCGCCCCGTTCGAGGATCTCGGGTGCGAGGGTAAAGTGGATCTCGTCGTATGCAATCCGCCCTATATACCTTCAGGATCCCTTTCGCGCCTTGCCCCGGAGATATTCGATCACGAGCCCAAGGTGGCGCTGGATGCGGGTCCGTACGGCATCGACTTCTTCCGCAGGCTTATCGAAGGGGCCGGCCCGATGCTGGCGCCCGGTGGAAAGCTTGCCTTCGAGATAGGCGAGAAGCAGGAGAAGCTGGTTACGAGGGTGCTCGAGAAGAACGGTGGATTCGAGGATTTCGGATTTTTCACCGATGGAAACGTGACAAGGGTCGTGAGCGCCACGAAGCGTATATAGTGACGGCCGGGTGTGCCGGCCGTCAAAGTTTCTGTCCCTGTCGAAAATTATTCCTAAAATCTGATAAACGTGTAGTTCAGGCGCGCCGCAAAGTAGGAGAACATGCTGTCCTCCTCGGTCGGGAACATGTGATACTCGAATTCCAATCCCACTCCCATGGTGAGAAGGAACCAGTATTCCACGCCGAAGCCGATCGAGCCCCCGGGCTGAATGGTCGAATTCCAGATGTCTCCTATGGGGTGGATGTTTACATGCGGCACGGCGTTGTAAACACCCGCTCCCACGGTGGCGTACATCTGCAGCAGTTCGCCGGTTGTGTAGTAGAGTCTCAATCTGGCCAGCAGAGGGATGACTGTCATCCTCTCGTTGTTGTCGTCGATATCCCTGTAAGAGTTGATATCGCAGGATGCCGATATGCCTACGCACAGATAGTCTGTCAGCATCTTGCCGCAGAACATATTGAAACCGAGAAATCCCCTTCTGGCATCTACGACCGTTGCCTGTGTAAATCCGCCGCCGAGATTGTATACGACGTAGTTCTCCTGCGCCTGGCCGAACGCCGTTCCGGTCGATATTGAACATATGATCAGAAGCAGGCTGACACCGAGGATTGCATTTTTCTTTTTCAAAGGAGCCCTCCGTTCAAAACGCTGTTCCCTTTAGAATGTGTATGTGCTGTCCGGATGCCAGATCAGCAATGTCACTTCGCCCAGCTCGCTCGGGAAGTTGAAGATCGTGTCCCAGTGAGCTTCGCTGTCGAAATAATAGATTGCGATGTCCCAACAGCCCTCATCGAGCCGTATGAGGAAGTCCTTACGCGTAGTAATAGTCTCATTGGGTGCAAGAAGGGTCGGGCCGAATTTCGTATCCGTGCAGTTCCTCACTTTGATCGTATCGATGAACGATGAGAAGCCGTTTTCCAGGATCATCGCCCCGCAGTCGTCTGTTATGCTGTACGATGTGCTTTCTCCATTCGTGATGTTCATCGTCGTGGAGAACGGTTTCTTTGTATAGGCGGAGCCTGTTAGAGAAACATCGCGTTCATCCGGCCCTACGAAAAGGAGGCTCTTGCCTATGTATATATTCATCGTAATCTGGCCACCGGCGGGGATCTCTATCCGGTCTTCGTGCAATACTCCCGTAAAATTGGTCGATGCGTCGTTTTTGACCGTTACATCTCCATCCGTGGAGCACCCGGCAAGGAGCGCCGCAATACAAATGATGCCGGCTCCGACAAGAGCGTAGTGTCTTTTCATGATTTCTCCTTTAGATCATTATCTGTTTAAGTAATTATAATTTAGTAATAGTATTGTGGAGTGTCAAGTGTGTATTTCTTTTGATAAAAGCGGTGTTTTACTGTACATTAGCGGTCTCGGAACCGTGGATTTTACAATAGCCGACGGCGGTCCGGCCGCGGTGGACGATTGTCTTCGATAATAGATACGGCGAGGATGGCGGATGAGGATCCTGATGGTGCAGACATTCCACTTCCGGAGGGGGGGTGACTCCACCTATATGCTGAACCTATCCGGCCTGCTCGAGGAGAACGGGCACGAGGTCATTCCCTTTGCGATGAAGCATCCCCAGAATCTCGAGTCGCCGTATTCCGAATACTTCACCAGCGAGATCGACTTTCCGGGGCTTTTGCGGGACTTCTCGCCGGGCTCGGCCTGGACGGTCCTCTCGCGCAGCATCCGCAACGTGGAGGCGCGCAGGCGGATAGGGGAGCTGGCCGATCTCGTGAGACCCGATATCGCCCATTTTCACAACATTCACGGCCATCTGACGACCTCGATCATCGAGCCGCTGCGCGCGAGGAAGATACCCATAGTATGGACGCTTCACGATTTCAGGCAGGTCTGTCCGAACACCTCCTTCCTATGCGGGGATGAGATCTGCGAGCGCTGCCTGCCGAACCGCTTCTACAACGTGCTGTTACACCGCTGCAAGAAGGGCAGCCTCGCGGCCAGCTTCGTCGCCATGCTGTCGATGTATTACGAGCGGATCACCGGGGTTCCGGGCAAGATAGACCGTTTCATAGCGCCTAGCGGCTTTCTCGAGGGCAAGCTGCTCGAGGGCGGTTTCGATCGAGGCAGGATTAGGGTGATACCCAACTTCGTGGACCTGGAGGCTTATAAGCCGGCCCTGGGTAATGTCCATGCACCGGATCCTTCACCAGGCCATGAGCACCCAACCGGAGATGCTGCCCCCCAGGGCGAAGCGCCGTTGCGAGGTGATGAGTCTGCTTTCAGCGGTGCATCTGCATCCGGCGAAGTGCCCGCAGGTGATTACTTCGTATACTTCGGCAGGCTGCTATACGAGAAGGGGCTCGATACGCTGATACGCGCCGTCGCGTCGCTCGACAGGGGAGAGCTATGGCTGCTGGGCGAGGGGCCGGTGAGAGATGAGCTCGAATCGCTCGTTGGAGAATCGGGCACGGACAGGGTAAAGTTCAAGGGGCACCGAGGTGGCGAGGAGCTGCGCTCGATCATCGCCCGAGCCCGGTTCGCCGTTCTGCCCTCGAGGTGGTACGAGAACCTGCCCTTCTCGATCATGGAGGCCTTCGCTTCGGGCATACCTGTGATAGGATCCGATATCGGGGGAATCCCCGAGATGATCGACGACGGTGTAAACGGCTATCTCTTTCCCCTGGGCGATCATGAGGCGCTGGCCGATAGGATCGGCAGGCTGCTTCGCGATCCCGATGCGGCACGAGAGATGGGCAACCGCGGGAGGGAGAAGGCCGAACGGCTGTACGGCCGCGACCGCCACTACGAGAGTATCATGCAGGTATACAAAGAGGTGCTCGGAGGAAGGGCCGGTGAATGATAGTGGGGGTTGACAGGCGCAGGTAGACAGATGCCGGCCTGTTTGGCGATGACCGGCCGGTGAGGTGGTGGCAGTCTGGTCTTACGACGGACGGCCGGTGAGGCGATGTCCGGCCGGTGAGAACTAAGGCAAACACGGTTTCCCTTGACTTGGGCGTCCGTGCAAACAAATACTTCATATTGGCTCTACGGGGATATGCGGGGGGGGCCGGGCGGCGGATTCAGCTTGAACGTCCGGGCGCTCACGTATTTCCCCGGGACCACTTCGTCGGGGTGTAGCGCAGCCCGGTTAGCGCGCCTGCTTTGGGAGCAGGAAGTCGCCGGTTCAAATCCGGCCACCCCGACCAGTTTTTATTATTCATTGATATATAGCCAAATTCACAGATATTAGTGTTCGGAGTGTTATGTCCGGTTGAAGTCGGTGGTGTCCGGATAGGACTTCACCGAAGCAGGAGCATCTTCTTCGTGATGATCTCCTTGCCGGCACTGAGGCGGTAGAGGTAGATTCCGGCGCTGACCGCGCGCCCGTGGTCGTCGAGGCCGGGCCAATCGACGCTGTGCTTTCCGGCCGGCTTCTCCCCTTCGGCCAGCCTCGTGATGTGTCTTCCAGAGACGTCGAATACATCGAGCTCTATCCGTGCTGCAGCCGGGAGGTTGTATACGATCGTCGTCACCGGGTTGAACGGATTGGGGTAGTTCTGACAGATCCAGCATTTTGCCGCAGGCGTTGTAACCTGCCCGGTTTCGAATAGATGGAAGTGTTCACCGTTGCTCAGGTAGCCTACACGGTATCTATAGCTCACTCCGGGATCGCAGCTATTATCGATGTAGGAGAACTCAGAGCCGTGTCTCTCGATCACCGGCGAATCGACCGGCTCGAAAGAATCTGCATCGCCGACGGCGCGGTAGATCATGAAATCCAGATCGCCTGCCGGATCCGATAGCTCCCATATGATCTCTATGCCCGAGCCGTTCGAGGCCGCAGAGAAGCCCGCTAGCTGTGAGCTTACGAGCGTGAAGAAGAACTCGTACGTGTCGTATTTCTGGCAGATTCCATTCGTTTCGTTGTAGACATTGCGCACGGCGAGGATGTACATGAGATTCGGGGAAATGGGCTGTGCCAGGTAGACCCTGCGGTGGCTTTGATCCTGCCATACTGTGACACTGTCTATCGGTATCGTTATCGCGGGATCGTCGCGCTCGAACACCTCCCACTCGCCGCCGAGAGCCCAATCCAGTTCGACCTCGAGAAGCTGGGGATCCGATACATAAACATCCTGGATCTCCGGAGCGCCGAGACAGTACCCGAATGTGTTTACATCCTGGCAGTTATAGCATTCTTCCTCGGGATTCCCCTCGAGACATGAGGTGCAGAGCAGGGTTGACCTATCCGGGTGCGGAACCGGGCTGATCGGGCTGTCGCCGTTATCGAACAACATGCATCTTTGCTTGAACAGCCAGACCCAGTCCGTTTGGCAGTCATAGAAATGCGCCGATATACCATCGACCAGCGTTCCCGTGAAGGACTCGACGATCGGATTCGTCTCCACTTCCAGGTACGCCACGTTGTATGGGTAATCGATGGCGAATTCAGCCGACATCATCCCGTGCTCGCCGGGTTTGATCCATACGTAGAGATCGAACGGCTCGTAATTCCCCGTACACACACTCACACCACAGCAGGTATGGGAATCATCCACGTATAGCCCAATGTAGCTCGTTGTGTCTTGCTGGGCCAGGGGCATCCCAGTGTATAGAATGAGTACGAGAGAGATACAGGCGGTTGTTCGCGAGATGGTCTTGAGTCGTTCTTTCATCGGTATCACTGCCTCGGCGGTGCACGGCAAGGATGTTCTAGTCTATTGATACAATTATACTACTATTTAGGGCTGTTTTCAACATTGTAAGTGGAGCGTATCACAGGTGTGATCGACGGATCGTTAAATAAATTGACGCTAATCAAAAATATTTCTATCCTTTAAAGATCCTTGGATGGAGGACGGTGTCATGTTGGAAAAATTCAGCTTTTTGTTGGGTGACTGGGACATGGAATACAGGATCCCCAAGAGCGCGTTCAGCGAGGCGGCCACGGGAACCGGGAGTGGGACATTCAAGAGGGCGCTCGATGATAAATATGTTTATTTTGATTATTCATCGTTGGTGAACAGCGAAGAGGGCCAGGCTCACGGCGTATTCGCATGGGACAAGAAGGCGGAGACGATCAGGTACTGGTGGTTCGAGAGCTCAGGCAATTTCTTGACGGCTACCTGCAAGTTCATAAACGACGATATTCTGTTTTTTAACTGGCACGACACCCTATTGATCCAGACATTCAAGAAGATCGATTCCAACAGGGTAATACTGAGAATGGAAAGTCCGGATTCCGAGGGCGATTACGAATTGATACTAGAGGTGGCATTCACGAGGAAGTAGTATAATCTGATATGAATGCTATGGAGAGCGACAATTTGCATAGGCATATAAGATACGATCTGATCGCGGCCCTCGTGGTTGCAGCGGCTTTCCTGATCAGGATCTGGGGAATACCGTGGGGACTGCCCATGATCCTGGAAGAGGCCACGCCGCTGATGAAGGCGTACTCGATCTGGCTGGGTGCGGCCGACGGCACGTTGGATCTCAATCCTCATTTCTTCAATTATCCGTCCTTCACGATATACCTCCAGATGATCCTCCAGGGGCTGGCATACCTCGCGCAGCGTCTATTCGGGGCGGGTCATGATCTGAAGACCTTCCTGATGCTTCAGAAGATCGATCCCTCGACCCTGATCCTGATAGGCAGGACGACCAGCGTTGTTTTCAGCTCCGCCTCGGTGTGGGTACTCTACCTGATCGTCAAGCGCATTACGGGACCAATCGCCGGGATCATGTCGGCGGTCCTGTTGTCTATTTTCGCGTTCGATATAACCGAGTCGAGGATGGTTCAGACCGACATAGCGCTGGGATTCTTCATGATCCTCTCCGTGCTGGCGGCATTGAGGATAGCCGAGCGGCGAAGGGTACGCGACTATGCGCTGTTCGGCGTGGTCCTCGGTCTCGCCACCGCGTCGAAGTACCCGGGGCTGTTCTCTGCGGTATCGTTGATACCGGCACAGATATCTCTAATGCGTCGAGGGATTGGATTGAAGGGCGTCTTGCTCGACAAGAAGCTCGGGCTCCTGGTGCTGGTCGCGGCGATTGTCTTCTTCGCCGCGTCGCCGTACTGCCTGCTGGACTTTTCGTCTTTCTGGAACGACCTCTCGTTCGAGAGGGATCACATGGAGGCGGGCCACTTCGATTCCATAGACGCGCCCGGCAGGGCGATTGGGTACTACTTCGGATATGTGCTTATCCCTAACCTGGGATATCCGCTGACTATCTTCTTCATCGCCGGGATTGTCGTTTCATTCGTTGCATATCGGGGATCCCGGTTGGGTGGTGCTGGTGGACCGGTGGTGGGACCGGCTGAGTCCGGTGGGAAAGGCGAATCGGATAATAAAGCATCAGAGAAAAACAGGCCGGATCCAAAGACAGCCGATGAGATTAATCGAGGCAGGACGGGCATGGTCATCTTCTCACTGCTGCCCCTGATATATCTTCTGATAATCGGATCGTGGTCGATGAAGGCGGCCAGGTATCTGGTGCCCCTCGCACCGTTCGCTGCGGGACTTGCGGTGATGTTCGTCCACAGGGTTGCTGGCCTATTCAGGTTGACCGGCAGGACAGGCAGCGTCGTGATATGGGCGCTTTTTGCGATCGCGCTTGTCCAGCCCGCCGTTAAGGGTGTTTCGGCGGCTGCCGCGATTCAGGACACACGCTGGTACGCCCGGCAGTGGGTTCATGACAACGTGGAGGATAACTCGGTCATAGTGAAGGAGGTGCTGACTCCGTCTTTCTGGATCTCCGCGGAAACGTCTTCCGTCCTGAATGAGATCTCGGGCTTCGATCAAGAGCGCAGGGATGTTCTAATCGAGGCTCTTTCAGGTGTCAGGACCTACGACGTTGCGGAAATCCCGCTCTATATCATGGACCCGGACAGGTCCGGCCCGTTTTACGACGCCCGTCTGTATACCGAGGCGGACTGCATAATCACGAGCAGCACCGTCATGAGCCGGTATGAAGCCAAGCCCGATAGGTTTTCAAGGCAGATGCGGTTCTACGGCGATCTGAAGCACGGTTGGGATGAGGCCGCCGTTTTCAAGCCGGGCCGTGGTGTCAGGGGGCCCGTGATCTCGATCTACCGCAAGAACGTCGATACCGAAGAAGCGGTCTCTGACAGGCTGGGCGCATTGGACCGCGATTGGCTCGATGGCTCGAGGGCGGATCTGGGCGAACTGACCCGCGTGTTGAAGCCGCTGGCGAAATCGGCGCTTAGGAGCGGCAAGTTCACCCTTGCGGATGTGCTGTTCAACTCCGCAAATCCGGATGATCCGGAGATCCGCTACGGCCTGGCGGCCACGGCGACGTTGAACGCAAGGTACAAGGAGTCGCTTGTTCATATCGAATGGCTTTGCAGCCGTTATGGCCTGATATCTTCGAAGCGGGATAGGGATGCCGGGATTGATGAGCCAGCCGGCAACGCGGTGATCGAGCTAAAGAACCTGCTCGCCGGACTCGTCTCGATGGCTCTGGATGATCCCGACCTCGCACATGGCCTGAGGACGAGATTCACCGAACTGCTCGCGCTCATGGACGAAGAACCGCCCGGCCGGGGCGCTCAATCTGAATGATACGGCCCTACGCTGCGGCCATAGGCGGCAATCCGTTATTTATTTCGTTTCTTTAACCTATCATGCGGCTCCGGCGCAACCTATCAAGCGGTTCCAGCGCCGCTGTGCATGAGGGACTGTCCGCCGTTTACTCCAGGATGAATATTACGCGCATGGTCACGCGGAACTCGACTATCTCGTCGTTCTCCACGTGGGCGGTGTGCTTTATGATCTCGAATCCTGTTATGTTGCGAAGGGTCGCCTTCGCGCGTTGGAATCCCTCCATCGCCGCTTCAACCCAGCCCTTTTTAGACGAAGCAACGATCTCACTGACGCGTGCTACGGCCATGTTATTCCTCCCCGGATCTAATTGTGATATCAGAACCGCTGTTGTGATCCGATGAGCTCCCACTGATGCTCTGCCGGTGAAGTTCTCCCTGAGCCTCGATCATACAATACCGGGGTGAGCCCGGCAAGGGATACTCACCGTATGTTTGGATTCCATGGCGCCGGTTACGAATGGGGCCGGGCATTCCGGCCGAGAAAAACCCGGCTGTAGATCGTATGATCTAATCAGCCGGACAATTCAGCACCTGCATTCGTGTAAGGGACAGAGGTCAACGCATAAGAACCATCTTCTTGACCGAACAGAAGCTGCCCGCCCTGAGCTTGGCGAAGTAAACGCCCGACGCCATACCGCGGCCGCCACCGTCGCGCCCGTTCCAGGCGGCCTCGTAGGAACCAGCGGGGAGCCTCTTGTCGATGAGCCTTCTGACCAGCCGCCCCGATACATCGTAGACCGTAAGTTTTACTTCCGCTTCCGACTTTATCGAGAACGGGATGGTTGTCGCCGGATTGAACGGGTTTGGGTAGTTCTGGCCCATGGATGCGAAGAGCGGCAGGTCACCGTCGGTCTGAATGGGCATGCTGAAACAGATGTCGAAGGGCGGGAGCCCGACATCGATCGGGCCGGACGTTATCTCCGTGTCGGAATACGTATCGTAGATCCTTATGCCGGGGAGGGTCGGAGTCCTGTCGCACAGGAAGAGCTCCTTGGAAGGTGAGAGCTCGATGTCGTATAGCACGTAGTCGCCCGGCTCGTAGAGCGTGCCGGTGGCCGTTCCTGCCGATGGATCGAACGATATCAGCAGAGTGAAGAAATCGGAATCCGTGACGATCGCATACCCCTTCGCAGCCGACGCTACGGTCACATCGTTTATATCACCCCCGGCGGCTGCTTCGGTGATCATCGTTCCCAGGATCTCGAACGTCACGGGATCTATCCTCTCGACGCCGCCGTCTGTCATACCCCACCACCCGATGCACGAAACGTAAAGCTTTCCGTCGTACGGGTTGAATTGAATGTCCCCGTAGGGATTGGTCCCGCTAAGTAGTATCGATTGCTTGCCGGCTGTCATGGGATCTGTATCGAGAAGCGTGTCGGCCTCTGTGTCAACCACGGCTATGTAGCTCGTACCCGAGGGTCCCCACCAGTTGTCCCTGTCGAGCCTCTCTATCGATACGAACAACCTGTCGCCCACGAGCAGCATCATGTCCATCTCGCAGAGACCGTCGCTGTCCGCCAGGGACGACAGATCGATCGTGCCGGTGTGCGAGCCTGTCGATGGATCGACGATCCACAGGTCGTTTGTGTTGTACCTTGTGACGTATGCCTTGGTTTCGCTGGCCAGAGCGATGTCGTGGGGGTCCGAGCCGTTCCCGACGGAGAACTGCCTCAGCGTGGAGAATCCCGATCCCGGATCGAGCACCTGTATATTGTCCGCACCCTCCCGGTTCACTACGTAGATCAATCCTTCGAAATACCGTGATACCGCATCGCTGTAAATGGACGCCACGTTCTCGTCGGTGGTGTAGGATCCGTCGAGCCAGATCGCAGAAGACGATCCGGATGAGTAGTCCGTAGTCGTGATGAATGCGAAGTCGTAGGCGGCAGCGGGCTGCGGCATAACGAGCGAAGAGGATGTCAGCAGAACCAGAAGTGCGGTGAGATAGACTCGTGGCATTTTTGATTTCCTCCTTACTATCTGTTGTAGCTTGCCGTTGCATAGTAGCTTCTTCCCGGCAGCGGAAACCCGCTGATGTCGCTAACCTGGTTGTCGCTCAGATTTCGGCACTCGATCGTCATGAAAAGCCCCTCGAGGGGGGTTTCAAGCCTGAGTGACACGTTGTGGATCTCGCGGGCCGGGACTTCTTCCAAGTTCGCCCTGTCGAGGTAGTTGGAACCGAGGATGTGTAACTCGTATGCCATCCTGTATCTCTCGCGGTCGAGCTCGAGCATGATGGCCGATTTGTGAACGGGGCTTCCCGCCAGTCTGTTCCCGCTGTAATACGGCACGGGGCTCGTATCCTCGGTGTCGAGGTAGCTGTAGTTGCCCGAGATGCTTAGGCATCCGATCACCGTTGAGGATGCGGAGAGCTCCCAGCCTCTTATCGCAGCTGATCCTATGTTGCCCGGAACGGAAGTGTACTGTGAGTTGGGGAAGAAGAGGATCAGATCCTCCACCTCGTTATCCAGGTAAGCGAGCTCCATGAACGCGCTCTCGAATACCCATGCTTTCTTTACGGAGAGAACCAGCCCGATATCCCTGTTGGTCCCCGATTCGCATTGAAGATCCGGTTTCCCGGTGACCGATCCGAGGTTCCCGAATAGCTCGAGGAAGGTCGGGAGCCTGTAGTACCTGCCCCAGTTGCCCTTGATCGTGACAAAGGGCGCCGCATGCAGCCTGAACCCGACGTGCGGCGTCTGCTCGTCACCGCTCACCTTGCCCTGCGGCGTTGGCGGCAGCCACGGGAAGGCAGGTTCGTCGTAGAACTCGTTGATGTACCATTCCATCCTCTGTTCGGCGGTCAGCACCAGCCTGTTGCCGAGCAGGGACAGATCGCACGAGGCCACCATGGTGCTAGATTCCCTCAGCCGATCGGGGCCCTCTTCCCTCTCGGGCAGCAGCCTCACTGGGTGAAATCGTTCCTTGCGCCCTTCGAAGAAGAGCTCGAGGGCAAGGGGCAAAAGAGGCGTGAAGACCTTGGCCCGGACGTTTGAGCCGTAGAGCGTGATCAGGTTGTCCGTTTCCTGCCTTGCGGGCGTGATGTCACCGTTTTGATCACGAAACCTCTGGGACATGCGCGAATAGAAGCACGTGGCGCTGGAGTGTATCCTACCCGATGCGAGCGTCTGCGGCGATAGCTTGAGGTACATGATGTGTCTTCTGACGCCGGATCTCGCGGTCACTGACTGGTTCGAGCCTATGCCGGGCACACCGCCGTCCCTGGCGAATCCGTTGTAGCTAAGCGACGCGCTTCCGAGATGCGGAACGTCGAGCTCGGCGGTCGAGAACAGGTTCCAGTAGGCGAAATCGTTGTTGAACCTCGTGGTGTCCGTATCATCGAGCGGATTTTCGGATGTACCGTTGTCGTCGGTGAATGCGAAGTCTCCGGCGCTCTCCATGTAGTTACCGTGGCAGTGGAGGTTGATCCCGTCCCGGCCGGCCCAGAGAGAGGCGTTGTATCTCCTCGATCCGAATGAGCCCGCTGATGCATTCGCCTCGGCGTGCGAGAACAAACCGGCTCCTTCGTAATCCTCGCCTCCCCTGGTAACGAGGTTGATCGTCCCGCCTATGGCCGAAGAACCTAGGTGAGGCGGGCTGAATCCCCTGTAAACCTCGATTGATCTTAGACCGCCGAGAGGCAGGTCCGCCAGGTTCACCGAGCCCGAGTAGGCATCGTTGATAGGCACTCCGTCGAGATAGACCTGAACGTGGTTCGACGAGGATCCCCTTATCGAGGCGGTTGCGAAGCTGCCGAGCCCCCCGTACTGCCTCACCCTGACACCCACGGTGCGGGAGAGCACATGAGCGGCGTCGTCGACGAGTTGCCTGCTGTGGCCGAGGTCTATGGAGGCAACGAAGCCGGAACGAGCGAAGAGGTCGTCTTGCGGTGTGATCCTGTCGGCCTCGACGACGATCTCGGGAGCCAGGTAGATCGTATCGCGGATCGTTGCCTTACCATTGCCCCCCGGCGCGGCTTGGACTGTCGAGCACAGGAGCACGGCGGCGAGGGAGAGGTTCACGAAGACGGGTCTCAGATTCTTCATCGATGCATGGATAATCAGGATCTTGAATGCCGAGCATCCGTCTTCTCCCGGCTTGCCCGCCGGATGGATTGTGTTTAACGCCGCCATACTCCTGTGTATCTCCTTGTCCGTGAGCTGCGGTCCGTTTCCGGTTATGTAACCGCTTGTCCCGTTGTCCGCCTGCTCCGGTCCATGTGTAAATCCATAGCGGCGGACCGCACCTCGCCGTGCTTAAAAGCTCGACGGGAATCCCTAAATCGACCTTCCGGGGAGATAAATGATCGGTCTGTGAAGGTGGCCTGAAAAAACCCTCCGGCCCTGATCGGGAATCTCGGAGGGTGATTAACCAAATCCCTTCCTCTCACTCCTCGAAGAGGTCCAGGGCACCTGCTCCTCCAGGTGGGTTTCCTGACTCATGGCTCAATCGCCTCCGCCCCCTTCCCGGCGCCGTGCGCCAGTGGCTTCGGGCGGTGGGCTCGCCAATCACAGTGGCGGGTCCGTGAGGGAATCTCACCCTCTTCCCCTTTATGCCCTATCCGGGCACCCGGAGTTATTTCAGTTCTAGATTCTATCGCCGGTGCGTCATGCGAGTCAATGATTATTACTCTCGAGCTATGAAGATTTTGTGGGAAGGCCGGGCAAACGTGGATTTTCTCGGATAATTATTTTTTCATCCAGCGTTCATGCGGCTTTTTGTCTATAGCTTTCTTATAATCCGCTGCAGGCCTGCCCGCACCCTCCCGATCTCAACATTCAACACTTGTGCTCCTTTCGATCAAAAAAGCGATTATTCCAAAACGCCCAATCCGCCAGCCCGCACTCTCCCATCCCTGGATCAATAAAAAGTAAATTCCAT
>Ga0180431_10000545_pt1 | contig 54287 bp, 74 predicted proteins | sample SS_ome_11_FD_132459 | JGI IMG/M metagenome (GOLD analysis project Ga0180431, IMG submission 132459) | Hypersaline lake sediment archaeal communities from the Salton Sea, California, USA - SS_1_MS_1 metaG | ecosystem: Environmental > Aquatic > Non-marine Saline and Alkaline > Hypersaline >... | reverse complement strand
TCTTCTAAAGTTACACTGGGTCTTTCCATTCTTTCTGCCATACGCTTAAATTTTTCTTTTACTAATGCATCAGCATAATTGTATGCTTGTTTAGCAGTGTTAGCTATTATGCTATTAAGGTATTTATCTGTAACTTCAGGAAGAGGCCCCCGAGCAGCTTGTTTTAATGATAATTTAATAGCTTCGGTAAATAGTACCGGTGCCATATTAGCCGCAAACATATCTCTGGCAGCTTCAGTTTCTTCATGTTTCATATCTTCATTCCAGCTCATACCATAAATAAAGAAACCGCAGTTTTTGCATATGCCTACAGTATCATTTTTATAACCACAGTACTCACATATATGTTTTAATTTTTTAGCCATTTAATTTTTTTAGTTTTTCAAGATTAGATTGTGATTTAGATATCTTAAACCGGTAAACCCATCGGGCATCTGAAAATTCATTGGTATAGTCAATATCAAGTCGGTGTAATATTTCTTCCACTTCTTTAACCTGCTCTACTCTGTTTCTGTTATAGATAACAGATACACCAATACCATAAGAGGTAGGATATACATCAATGCTATGTTTTTTAACCAGTTTAGCACAGTACTTGGCCAGGCTTACAAAAACACTCTCCTTATATACCTGTTTCATTACCCACTCATAGGTAACGGTCATTTTCTTAGGCAGTTTTAAGGTTTTAGCAAACATCTCTGCAGTACCGTCATAGTTTATACCATCTGAGATATCGTGATCCCATTTAGAATATAACCATTCTTTAGCTTCTTCCGGATCGCATTCATCATTATCATTATACATATCCTTCCAGAAACCAATAGAGAAACCTTCTTTAGCTAATCTTTCAAAAAGTCCTTCCTCGTATTTCATAATTTTTTATAGTGTAGCCTGGTTGTTTCTGAAAGATAAACCTGTATTTCAGTTTTAGATTTTTTAACCATGTATAGCATAATATTTCCTTGTAGCATCATAAATTGTGATATATTGTCACCATTAGCAAAAGCAGCTACCTGAAAATTAACATCTTTCATTTGTTCTTCATTGACATTTATATTGCCAACTACTCTGAAGTCTTCTAATTTAATTTCTTTCATAGATTTTTTGTTTTTAGTTATTACGGGATCATGTTGTAATTCTAACCAGCGTTCATACAGATCTGGTAATTCTTCCCTCATTACATCTTTCAGCTGAGGATCAATAATAGCGATTAAAGAAGCATCTGTCCACATATAGGACTCCAGCAGATCCTTTGCACTATCAAAAGTAGCTACAACTGCAGGAGGAAAGTCTTCCGGACTGTAAGCATATGCCATTATCAATGGTTTTTCCAGTGAAGGATGAGCATTAGCGATTGACCAGGCCTGAAAGAAATTACCTTCTTCCAGGTCTACATAATTTACCAGCATAGTTTTGCTGTCAGCGATTTTCTTCATTGTCTTGATTTTTAATTATAATTTTTACTGAGTGAATGCCTCCTACGTAAGTATGTGTTATATATAGTTTATCATCTTCATAGGGGAAATTGCACATTTCTTTTATTTCTTTTGATTTTACCGGCTTAACGCTTTTGGGTACTGTTTTCTTCATAAATTCGAACATAGTCTCAAAAGAGTCAAAGCTTATAAGTATCCACTGATGTTTAGCACTCATATAGCGATAGGGTTTGTACGCATGGTATTAAGATTAATAAATACTCCTCTGTATTCCAGATAGTATCTGTTTAGCATAGACCACAGTAAAGAGTATGCCCATGAAGCTACCATATTATTGATAGTGAGATCTTGCTGTTCCAGGGCTTCTGCTAAAGAGCAACTGGGCCCATCATTCTTGCTATCCTTCATATCAGGAAACTCCTCTACCACGTTAGGTAAACGATCTGCAGTTTCATATTCAGATTCCGGTTGCTCGATAGAATTTATCGTACCTAATATTACCTGGCCGGTGTCTCTGTCATTACCAGTATCTAACCAGTAATACCCTGTACGCTGAGGCTGGGCATAATTACTGTTATTAGGATATTTACCTACGCCCCGGGCAAATAGCTTACGGGTAACAGCTTTATCTACACAAGTAATAAGAATATTATTCCGGTGAGCTATTACCTGATCGACATTAAGTATTCTGCTTGGTATAGCCTTCCATGCAAATCCATAGAAACGGTTTATTCTGCTTATAAGTACTGAGGCTTTATTATAGCCTATATCACTTTCTGTAAACAGTTGTCTGCCTGCATTAGCTTCAGTAACAATATCATCATCTACAAGTTGTAGCTTTAATCCTTGCTGGCCCAGTTTGAGCATAGCATGGTTCATCCTGGCTAATTTATTTACCAGTTCTGATCCGGTACCACCAGCTCCTACCATAGTTACCGTAATAGGATTAACAGAATTAATCAGTTCTGAAGTAATGTAGTGTCTCATTTTTTCGTATAAGTTTTTCTACGGTTAAATCTTTAACAGGCTTTAGCTTGCTTGTAGGAAAAGGTTTTTTGCTGCCTACGATTTCTGTAAGCATTTTTATATCTGCACCATGATCAGAGAAATTACTTTTCAGATAAGCATCTTCCCAGGATGTAATATATTTCATTATATCAGTTTCAGACTTCTTGCCTCTTGCTGTACCCATACATATTTTGTTTCCCATATTGTTAGGTAAGGGTGAAAAGAATAATTTTGTAGAGGCTTTTATATTGCTGGTTTTTACAGCATATACAGAAAGACTTCCTTTAGCCATTACAAAAAGAAGGTTAGGCATATTAACTATACCACAAAACTTCTCATTAACATGATTAAAGTGTGTTGGTTGTGCGGGTCTGTGCCAGATATACAATCTGTCTGCAGGACTGGTATTAAAATAAATCAGGTTTCTGTTTATCAGAGTTCCGGATCTTATAAATTCATATCCTTTGGGTGCAAACACATTTCGGATATTTCTTATACCTTCTGAGGATATAGGTTTTGCTTCACCTATCTGGCCGTTTCTTATTGTAGCCAGTTCTATGTAGTATTTATCTTCCATTTCTTCTGCATCCATATATTCCGGATTGTCAGAGTACATAGAAGAAGATTCATAAACGATCAATAAGAGTTTTGGTTCCGTTACGGATACTGAGCTCCTCGTTATAAACATCGGCTATTTCGTGTGTTAGTTTAAAGAAATTTTCATAAATATTATATTGTTCATTATACTTGTCTAAGTTTTGTAAATCTGGTATCTGCAGAGTTCTTCGGAAATATCCATAGTCCTGGTTATTTTCCATAATATACTGAAGTTCTGAAGTAAAATTATCATCATTCTTCCAACAAAAACCTACCAGATCTAATGGGTCAGCTCTTTCATCATTATAGTGCCTGTTTAAAGCAGATACATCATAATCGATATCAGGCTGATACCAATCTCTGTAATCCAGACAATCCATCAACTCAAAGGTCATTAACAGCCACTTTTTAACAAGATTCATAAATGAACCTTTGGGCCTCATTCTATCTATTCTTTCTTTTATAGCCTTTCTTTCCCACCAGTTAATCATATTAAAGTTTTCATCCTTAATAGTCTTTTCGATCTTAGCAGGAAATCCTTTCATTTCTTCTACTTCAGCTCTTAATTCTGAAAGTGTCGGTTCTTCATAGTAAGACTCTTTAACCTTTGTTTTCCATTCATCATGTATCTGCCATGAGATATTACTCCACCACATTGGTATATATTTTACTGCATGCAGGTATCTTAATAAGCGTAAGACAACACCAAATAGGCTTCTGCTTCTTTTATATACTTCTTCTATCCAGTGTAAGGGAGCCAGCTTAGGCCAATCCCAATATTCTGTATCTACATAATAGATTAGCTCATAAGATCCGGAGTTTCCATATTTTTCATAAAGCATCCATGGGTGGTTAACTTGATCAGACATACAGCGAAGAAGGTAGGCTAAAAATTGTGAAGGCTTTGTATGCCTATCGAATAATTGAGTGCCTAAATAGGCATCAGAATACTCCTGCAGGTCATATCCTACATCTCTGAGAATATCTATTGCCTGGGCATCGCCTATTGGTATATTTATACTGCCTCTTAAGTCTAAGGAATTAATGGAATCTCTGAACTTGGTAGCAGCTGTCTTTCTTCTAACTGGTTTTTTTCTTCCATTAGAATTGCTCCTATTGCTTGCTCGTCTTGCCATGTTTCACGATAATGTTTCTTGTTATCATCTTTCTCGGTAATATACTTATAGTATTCCCTGGGTAGCATTATCCTTTTGTTTTAGCAGTCTTGGAAATATTAAATACCAGCTTATCTTTTTTTACCTCGGACTTTCCTACTGAAGCAGTAGTCATTGCCGGTACTGTAGCTGAGTACAGTTCAATAATCTTTTCCGGAGGTAACGTGGGATTAATATCCGGATAATCTGTTCCATCAAAATGGAATACTCTTTCAAGTTTCTGATGTTTTGCCATTTTAAATATGTGCTAAATAGTTGTGTGGATACATTTGTTCAATATATTCTTCAGCTCTTTCGGCTGCACGCTCAGGTGATGATCCTCTTTCAATCATAACTTTAATCTCTTCCTGCTTTTTCTTTTCCCGCCAGGCATTAAGCATAGTTCTGCATTCCTGAACAGCACCTTTGTTTCTTCCGTCAAAATAGTTTTTCTCTGCCATTTTTAGGATAAACATAAACACCATTCTGGTAAATGATTGCTGTAGCGTAGGGTGTGTTCTGTTAGCCAGCTTATCAGTAATAGTTAGGATATCAGCTCCGGTTGAGTTAAGAAATTTCTCTATTTCACGGGCTGCATCTTCAGGTGGTGTAGGTCTTACCTGATATTCGGATAGTTCTACAAGATGTCCATGTACCTGCTTTATAGCTTTAAACAGTTCTTCTCCATCTATACCTTCAGATGTATTAGCTTCTATATGATCGATAATCATTTTCAGATCATTCCTGTCATGGTAAAGTTTGTTAGATAAGTCAGTATTCATTACAGTAGTTTTTTAAGTTCAAGTTCTAATTCAGCTATTCTTACTTTATTAAAATTCTTAAGAAAGTCTATCTCTCTGTCAGTTAAATTATGATATAAAGCATCGGTACAATGTACGGTCTCATAAGATCGTACCTGGTATTTATGTGTATCAGGAGACTCAACAAATGCCTTTCTCTCTCTGAGTTCCGTAAAGATAGCTTCTACACGGTTTAGTCTTTGTTCTTCATTGGTCATTTTCTTCTTCTTTAAACATATCAATTTGCCTAAGTTTCCAGTAATCGGCTTTAAACTTTTTCCTGCAGGTGGGCCCCATACACATACGGATCGATTTAGGGCTTTTTAAGGGCTTAAAGCACTTAATACACCTGTTGGTCATATCATGTCCAGTTAGTTGCTCTATAGCCTTAAAATTACGTTTTGTCCATAATTTTTTAAGATCAAGCTCACAGGCATCACAAGAGGACTTAGGCTTCACGATAATGGTATATAAATCTTCCTTATTCATCAAGTTTAAATTTACACAAATCCATCCAGAGGTCTTCCAAGCTATTATATTTAGGTTTTAAACTATCGCTTATCTCTGTCCAGTACATAGGATCTATTCCATTAATATGTCTTTCCAGCTCTTTGCGTAATTTAAAGTTTACCTTCTGAATATCTATAGCTATCTTAATACCTTCTACAATATCCATTGTCCAGCCTTTCTTCATATACTTTCGGATACGCAGCAAGCTGCTTAATGGATAATCACTTCCGGTATAGATCAATTCTTTGTCAGTAATTAATCTATAAGTCTCAGGAGGTACTACCAGTATCTTTTTCTTAACATCATAATAAGATCTGATATGTGCCCAGTCAAAGCTATCAGTAATACCTTGAGGAGATCCATAAAAACCTTTTATAAGCTGAATGATATAGGTATGTTCTCCACGTTTAAATTCAAAGGTAAGAGCATTTTCAGTATCAGATATAGGTTTTGTCTTTTCTGTAAAATTGCTTTTCTTAATTGCTAATTTAGGATCTTTTCTAAAGTAAACATCTATATCATTGACAAATTCACCCATTAACATAGAAGGAATACAACCACCAGTTATATAGGCCTGTTCTTTTATAAAATCTCCTAAAGCTGAAGGTACTCCTCTGTGAGCAAAATCTTGTATGATAGAATCTAATATATTTTTTACCGCTGATGTTTTCATTTTTTCTGATTTAATGTATCAACTAATTGTTTTACATTTTCTTTTAACAATCCTTTGTCCTCAAGCTTAGATACTATTTGGGTAGCAAACAGAAGATCATATCTCTTTTTAAGTTCATCAGCAATTTCTTTTGCCCTTTTATCAATATGTTCTTTTGGACTATTCCAGTTTCGATCAGCATGAATTTTATGCTCAATATATTCTTCCAGGCTTAATTCTCTTTTTGAATCGCTATAACCATCTTTTGAGAATTTGGTAGTGTCTAATATTTTTGCAACAAATCGTTGTGCTTTTCGGTAAATAGTTTTTCTTACATCTTCCTTTACAACTCTTTGGATAGTATCTTCTATCTGTTTTTCGGTGTCTTTTTTTATCTGAGCAACAACCTCTCTTTTGATAGTTTTTATAAGTTGTTTTTCAAGCTCTCCACTTGAAACATGAAGTTCGCTTACGTCTATTGTAATTATCATAGGTTCATAGTATTTTGGCCACCTTTGCTGGCTTTATCAATTTTCTCTTTAACTTCTTTTGTATCCTTAATGCTTTTGGCCTTTCCGTAGTGTCCGAGAGCATCCTGGTATTTTTTCGCTTCCATGGCTTTATCGCCTTTGGATATAAGGGCTTTGTATTCTTTTTCCTTTTTCTCTTTCTCATCCTTAGCTTTTTTAGTTTGTTTCTCTTTTTCTTTAAGCTGGTCTTCAAAAGCTTTTACATTGTTACAGAAATCTGTTACTTTCTCCATAGGAGAGGCAATATCATCTAAGAAATCGCTGTCCAGTTTTTCTGCAGTATCAGTAAAGGTTAATGGAATAAAATTGTGTGTAGCAGGATCATCAGCTGCAGATACAGGAAGAAAGACAACCGTAAGTTCATTAAGGTTCTTTTGAACAGTAATAGTAATAGACTTTAATCCTTTGCCCAGGTATTTCTCCATTTGTGTAAAGAAGTTCATATTACCCTTATGTGATATAGCTAATCCGGAGCCGGTAGTTGTTTCAGTTACGCTATCAGCACCTATAGTAATATTTTCATCACCCGCCTGTTCATTGTTTTCTTTTACTATTTGTTCATAGGATTTTTCTTCCACTGGTTCATCATCCACTGTTTCCTCTGTAGTATCAATTGCACTTTCTGTTGATTCATCCGGAGTATCATCTTTAATAGCTTTGTCTTTTTCAAGTTTCCAGCTATCATCCTTAACTGGATCTGGATCTGGTTCAGAAACTTCATCAGGTATCTCTTTAGGATCTACACCGACACCACCTAAAGTTTTACCTTTAAGTATATCGGTTACTTCACCGGTTTCTTTATTAACTTTAAATGCAGGTTTACCTGAAGCTATATGCCTGTCTATATTAGCCTGAGTCCATATACTTGTACCTCCATTGCAACCCTCAAAAGGACATGTTTCAATATGCTTTTCTGCTTTAAATAAAGTATGGCACTTATCACATATCCATTCTTGCTTTTCACCAGGCTTAACCATACCATCTTCATATTTCCACGGTTTAACACCACTATCAATTACCTTCTTTTTATTATCAGAAGTTAAAGGATAAATTGTAGTACTGCTGCAACCAGCTACAGGACAGGTATCAGGCTTTTGCTGTTCAGTTATAATGGCACCGCATTCAGCACATAAGTACATTCTGTAAGCACCCTTTTTAGTTACAGGTTTTTTCAGTATTGTTTCCTGGCTACCAAACATATCTGGCTGTTCTACTTTTTCTCTGATTTCTTTCTTTTTAGGCTCATCCTTTTTAGTAGTATTTAGCCTTATTTCGGTACTTTTACATTTAGGGCAACGACCTTCGCCTATATCATCATAAACATGGCCACAGTCTGAGCATTTGTACTTTCCAAATTTTTGTTCACTCATTATCTATTTGTTTTTGTATTGTTGAATAATCTTCTACGGTTAATGGCACACTGTATGTAGGATCTGAGCATAAATGTAAAGTAAAGGAATCCGGATAGTAATACCATTCCAGACCCCTAAACTTTACAACGCTGATTTTGGTGTGATCCATTATAACTGATTATGATATAAAAGTTCGTCGAAACGCTGATCTTGCTCAATCTTTTGTCTTATACCAAACATATTAAGCAAGAACAATCCAAACATCTGATTACGATCATAGATAACAGATATATCTATTTTCTTCGCACCAGGATTTAGGGTATTGGTGCCATAATTATAAAAATCATACAGGCTGATATTATCCTTGTTAGGCTCTTTAATATACATCTTTGTAATAGCAGAAATCTGGTCGGTATTCAGGGGAGCTTCAATCTTTTTATCAATAACATTATGTACTGCATTGGTATATAATTCTCCGATAGCATTGGTAGCTGCCAGCTCTCCAAAATCTACAGTAGACATTTCGTTAAAGATCATATGGTCAAACTCCCTTTTAATACTGAAACGCTGTGCCCAGGCATTTAAGATCGTAAATATCTTAGCTAAGTCCTGAATAGAATTCTTGCCATAGGTACTGATAACCCAGTTGCCGAAAATACTCATATTCTGACAAATATTTACCTGAGTGCCCCAGGCTATCTGAATACCATTTTCCGTATAACCGATAGCTACAGCACCAGTATCATTATCGTTAGCCTCGTTGTTGATCTTATACATAGTTACCAGCCGGTTAAAGTGCCAGCGATCAATATCTCCGTCTGCCTGTTTTGTAGAGGCACTTTCTGAAAAACGTGCTCCTGCATAAGATACCCAGATATCTTGCAGTGTAACGTCCAGAGAATTTTTATCAAGCAGTGTTCCTACCTGATCAATAAGTTCATAATGTTCCAGTGGCCTGTTACGTGGAGGCATACGGGAAGCATCCAGAAGTTTTGCTGATTGTTGCAGCAATCCATAATCAATAGTTTTTACTTTTTCTTTTTTAGTAAAATCAAATGTTTCCATTATACTTGTGTTATTTTGTTATAGTCATTACAATCCCCTCCATTTTCAGAGCTGAGAGGACAATTCTTGCATAGTTCTTCAGAAGCATTAAAAGGCCAGTTGGCCTCCTTCATATAGTGGAGTTCACGGATAGTGCTTTTCATGCGTTCTATCCATTCTTTAGGTCGGTTGTTATTATTATTGCCAGGATCCCGATAAGTTCTTTCAAACAGCCTGAATTGATCTGTAAGGTCAGCTACTTTATAACCAAAAACCATATAGAAAAACCTTACCATATCCTCCTTGATAACCTGCTGTATAAAATCGGTAAAGACGTTTTTATATCCTATCCTTTCTTCAAATTCCGGATTCATCTGAGCATTCAGTTCATAATCAAATTCTCTGATCAGCCAGTGTGTCATGTCTCCCTGAGCATGATCTATAAAAGAGGGTGATCCCCAGCACCAATCTCCATGTGTATTGGTAATATCTCCAGTAGCTTTCAGATCTATTACTGCAGGTGATAAGACCCACTTCCCTGTTTCTTCATTGAAAACAGTTATTGTAGTAGGAAATATATCCATTTCTGTTCTGCAGTAGATTCCATCTTTCAGCTTACGGGTTATCGGAACCTGAGTATTAACACCAGGAATAACATTAATCATATGTTTTTCACATAGAATAGGAAAACGTGCTGCTTGCATCTCTAAGCGTTCCTGATTGATAAGTTTCTTACCAGTTCTCTTATGCTTGGGCAATTCAGTTACTCTCTTACCACCTCTGCCAGATCCCAGGCATAATGTTTCAAAGAAATGGCCTTCATTCATAGGAGGAGTTTTAGGCTTTTTGTATTCTCCGGTGATATATATACCACGTATCTTGCGGGCACAGACTTCTTTCTTTTCACCATAATGGTTATTAATCTCTTTAGTAAGAGTCTGGGTAAGGAAAAACTGTCGCTTCTCCTTTTTCTTAATAACAATGTTTGGCTTTTCTGCTGTATCAGCAATAGCTTTATCTGTTGGTTCTTTCGGAGGTATCGGCCCAGCTGGTTTAGTTTCTTCCGGTTTAGTTTTCTTTCTGTCCGGAAACGTATCCCATATATCAGCTTTCATGTTACAGCCTGTACCTGGTTATAAAATTCTTCAGCATTTTTAAGCACCTTAGCCAATTCCTGATTAATATCATCTGGCTCGCTTACTTTCACGGTAATATATGCAGGCATCATTTTTACTGCATCTAACACCTTATTCCAGCGGATAGATACAGTATCTCTGTCCTCAGCTACTTTAACGATCCATTTAAAGAAGTATTCAGCTGTAGACCTTGCATAGCTTACAGATAACTGATCGATATGAATCAGTGCATCTATAGCTGCAGACTGAGCTACACTCATAGCTGTCTTTCTAACAGCTACCGGATCATTATAAGAAGATCTGCCTTTTTGCGGAGGTTTAACATATTTAATCTTAACATCTCCTTTCTGGTTTTTGGAAGATGTGTATTCTACCTCTCTGCCTACGGTAAAAGGCATTTTACCTTTATACTGTTCAGAAATGTAATAATTACCCTTTGTACCATCTTCAAATTCTATTTCGAAGGTGCACATGTTTCCACCATCCTGAGCTGGCCAGGTATCTATCAGCTTGGAGGATACTACTTTTGATTTTGTTCCCATGTTATTTAGTTTATGGAAGGAGGCATTGTTCTTTCGCCTTTACTCCCGGTTATTATTATATTTTTTGCGTGTTCCAAATATGCTATAGCTTCAAGAGGAGATAGGTTATTGTGAGTAACACTTAAATTAGCAAATTGTGTATCAGGATTTATCTTAACCTTAATTATAACTTCTCTTATTATAACTTTATCAGCCATATTATTCATGTATATACCCTACAATTCTTACCTCTCCGATATCATCATTAACCTTTTCCAGTACCAGCAGCTTGTTATACTTACCGGCTATATCGGAAATAGCTTTTAATCGCTCATGTCCGTAATCACTTGCACTGCCACCATCGATGAGCTTTCCTTCACTGATCTGACAGGCCAGCTCAATAAAAGCAACCTTAACAGTAGTTTCTGATATTTGACTTTCCCTCAGAGGCAGGCCATTGATAGTAATATCATCCTCTTCCATAGATATTCCTCCGGGCAGTTTACTTTTAGCCAGGATATCTGCCTTAGTTTCTCTGTCCAGTCTTATAGATTCATCAGCTTCTTTCCATTGCTCAGTAACCTTAGTTAATTCCTCTTGCTTGCTTTTCTTTTCTTCTGCTAAAGTTTTAATCCTTATAGTTTCTTCAAGAAATGCTTTACCTTTCGCAAGTCTTTGTTCCAGGGCATCTTTACTTACAACGTCTTTAGGTACTTTTTGCTGTTTTATAGCTATCTCCTTGTCTATTTCAGCGATTCTTTTGTTAGCTGTTTCTTCAACTACTTCAAGTTCTTTCTGACTGCTTTCAATTTCAGCTTTCCAGTTACGGATATCTTCTTCCGCTTTCTTAATTTCTTCCTCACGCCTGGTAATCCATCTTTCGAGCCGTGCTTTTTCACCAACAATATCATCAGGAATAGCTGCTTTTTCATCAGCCAGGGTTTTAATAGCCTGTTGTATCAGTTCAATATCTTTCCCTACCAGGTCAACCTGCTGCAGTTCTGTTTCTATCTCTTTTACATTGGCTTCTACCTTTTCAATAATCTCCAGTTGCTGCTGCTGTTCTTCGGTAATTGTTATACTTTCTACAGCCTGTAATAGTTTTACTTTATCACGGGCAAGATCCCTACGGTTTAAGAATGCTGTACCACTGTTAGGATTTATCCTGCTGTCAATAGCGTCGAGCTTTTTTATCTCCTCATCCGTAAGACACTTCATAAGGAAGTTATCCTGCAGTTTACGGATACCTGGCAGGCTTTTGGTATGTTCCCATATCTCATGGATAGAAAGCATCTCTATGCCTCCTAAAAGCTCTCTTATCTTACCTGCTGATTTAATAGGCTTGCCGTCTTCATCAATAGCATAGAAAGATCCTTTCTGATCGAACTTATTAAAGTTATGGATAATGGTTATCGGATTACCGTGTTTATCAGGAATGGTAGCTTTTACCGTACCTTGTTCTTCACCGGTTGTCAATGGTTCTTCTGTCAGGCTCCTGGCTGTCCATTGTTCCTTGAGCATTGTTCTCAGAGAGGTTTTACCTGATTCGTTAGGCCCCTCTACGATAAGTACATTAAATCCTTTTAGATTAAATTCCTTATCTTTTAATAGTTTGTAATTTTTCAGGTCTAAGCTGATATCAAATGTTTTTGCCATTATTTTTGGTTTTTTACCTTTTTCCATAACTCACATAGATTACGCTGATCATATACTGTAACATTGTGTCCGCTGGTATAGTGAATTATAAATCCAGGATAATGAATATCTTTTATTTTTTGCTGTTTTTTAGTTTTCGTAATTCCACTTATATCCGGATTAGCAAGATCCAGATCATGTGAATATAAATCTTTCGCACTTTTAACGATTAAGGTTTCTATTATCATCGGTATTTTACATGTTTAAGAAGTGATTTTAACCATTCTAATTCTTTCTTAGTATCTGCTGTTCCTAAAACCTTAAGATGGGGAAATTTCTTCGATGGCTTTTTGGGATTATGTGTAATAAAGACTACTTGAGTCTGAGTGTTGAGCATCAGGGCATATTTGCCGTCTGTCTTATCTTTTAATCCGTATATATAGTGTTCTAATAACGGTTCATCCGCCGTTGGTGGCCGTAAATCCGGATCTCTTGAGTGTAAGATCATATAGATCTCTTTCATTTTTCCCATGTTATTCTGTTTCGTAAGTAAATAGTCCAGTTGCAGGTGCAGATAACAGCTTATAGCTATTATCTATCATTATGCAGTTTCCACCGGATTTACGCATAAACTCTGTTAGGCCTTCTCCGATGAAGGTTATTTCTTTTTTCTCTGTATCAATAAACATTTTCATCTGGTTTCCAGTATTAAATATACAAAATATTATCCGATTAAAGAGTATGCAGCATTAAGTTTCTTAAACATTTTCTCCGCATATTTTTCATTGCCTCTATTCTTATCTGGGTGCCACTTCATAGCCAGTTTGCGATAAGCTTTTTTAATTTCTTGCTTAGTAGCATTTCGTGGCACACCTAATACAACATAAGGATCATCATCATCCAAAATACCTATAGCATCTTCTTCACTCATTCTGTGAAAGAATTCTCTACGCCACTGGCGGGAATTTCCATAGCCTTCTCTTTCTGGATCGTATGTTTTATAACCGTCTAAGAATCCCATAGAGATAACTGTTAATTTGACTTTATTCCAGAGTAAGTAATATTTCTGGGGTGTAATCCACAGAACTTTAATAATGTTTTTGCAGTATGCTCTCTTTTACCGAGCAGTCTTTCTGAAAGCAGCACATATATTGGAAACGGACAGTAAGAAATTGAAAGATATAACTGTTGATTTAATACAGCATATCCCTGATAGTTTCCTTTATTCTTATTGATGTTACTGTTAATACAGGTATATAAATCCCTTAAAACATAAATAACAGATATACCATTCCTGATATCCATTCTGCTTATCTGAGGTAATCTTAAACCTATAAGCGGAGACTTCAGAATAGTATTTCTGCTATAATCATCATATTGCTGCAAGTGTTTTTCTACCTGATCATATAGATTTTGATCACCGGCAAAACTATTTAAGAGCAGGTCTTCATAATTAGGGTATTCTCCTTTAGTATCCGGGTTTTCTTCCTGAATCGGACAATACCCTCCATTGTCATATAGAAATCGCATTACCATGCTTGTATAAGAGCGTGGCATGCCTGTAACCAGATATATCATTTTTTTGATATTCTTGCTTCATAAGGAACTTCATGGCTTGGTACACCAATAGCTCTTAAATGTTTGCATTTACGATGCCTTCTCCAGCCTGGGCAAGAACAGGCCCAATGTTTTTTGATCTTATGCTGAGAAACAATATAAACTCTGTTGCTGGTTTCGGATTTAACTTCAAAGCGATTTTGCCACTGATCATTATCAGGTAAAACTATGCTTTCATCTATATATATTGTTAATTCGCTCATTTTTTTTTCCTCATATAAATTACGAATAATATTCTGTGAACAAACGGTTGATTGTTGTTGTCTATTCCTACTTGTTTTGTTTCAGTTATAGCAATAACACACCAGCCTTCTTCTCCTTTTTTATTAAAAACATCAATCAAGCTATTAAGATTATTAACATTGAATGTTTCACTTTCAAATTCATACCTATCACGATGTTCTTTAGATGTAGGTTCTTCAGTTTTTTCTGAAGTAGTGGGTTCCGGATCCTTTTTAGAAAATGAATAAATACCCATACGGGTTGCTTTAGCTTTAACAGAATCGATACTCCTGTTTAATGATGAGGCTATTGTAACTGCAGTATATCCAGCTTCAATATGTTCTTTTAGTTGTTTCTCTTCATTTTTACTCCATCTCTGGTGGCTCTTTTCATCTAAAGACAATGTAGTTTGATCCGGATTACCTTTTATATCGTTAGCCTTTTTGCCAGTTTTCTGTCGCACCTGAACATACCAATATACATCATCTGCAACTCTGCGAGCTTCATGCTCATCAGGTGGTAAAGCAACCAGGCGATCCATAACATAGGAGTTTCTTTTTACCTGCTTGATATATCCTTTTTCTTTAAGACCGGTAATGTAGCGAGTAGCCATATTTATCTCCGGCTTTTCTGCGAGTTCTGTCAGAGAAAGTTTCTCTTTAATTTTACCTGTTACTAAATCCCAGGCTGCCAGATAAAACTTCTGTATAGAAATTAAATCTTCTTGTTGTGATCTTTTTTTGCTTGCCATTTTTTCTTTTTTAAGTTTTTACTGTTTTAGCAAGATGTTCAGCGGTAGCATTATTGGTATCAATAATAATATCAGACATAATCTTGCCAATAGCTGTAAATTGGTCTTTAGTTATGCCAAGTACCATTATTTTGTCCATAGCTTCACTTAAAATCTCACCATGTTTAAGCGTCATTTCAGTCATTAATGTGTTTTTTATTATAGTTAAAATTGAATCTGCAAGTAGTTCAGCTCTTTCAGCAGGCATATTAAAACCTACTATCTCAACAATATTCTTCCGGAGTTCTTTCATAGTTCCATTTCTTGAAATACATTATATCCAAAATCTGCCCACCACCGTACTATACCCAACTTATCGTTTCTGTTTTTAGCTATTTCTGTAATAAATAAATACTCCAGTTCATTTTTAAAGCTGGGCATATCCGATACGAGCCTTTCAAAGACGCCAGGCTTGTTTATAAATGCTACCTGAGTAGCAGCATCAAAATACCTTCCGGAACCTCTTAAATGATCCCTGGTGGGCCTGAATGCCTCTTTTAAATTAGTTCTGGCTACTGTATCTTTAGTAAAGTGGTGCAGTGGTATGATAAGGCTACGATAATCACGGGTATCTTCTTCTATAGACTGTATAGTAGCAGCTATATGATCATCTGCCTCATTTTGATTTCTTATAATACGATTGTCGGCCAGCTTCATAATATTATCAATAACCAGAATATTCATATTCTTCTTTTTCTTTCTTTTTTTACAGAAGGTAATGAAGTTCTTTTTTATGTTTTTGATAGTATCACTTTTGGTTACGAAATCTATATCATAATCATCGAATTCATTGCGGGCCTGTACGATCAGGTGCAAATCATCTTGAGTTAGCTTGTAATTCTTACTGAGCAACTGGCTGTCGGTTAGCAATACTGTCTGGCTTATAAAGCAACGGATAATCTTATCATCCGGATCTTCCATACAGTACCACATCACGCTAATATCCTTATGCCTGAGTAAAAGCTGTCTTAAAAGTCTTGTAGAGAATTTAGTTTTACCTACACCTGAAGCACCAGCTATAAGAAATATATTGCCTGGCGATATCTTCAAAATATTATCAAATCGCCTGTTGCCGGTACTATAAAAGGTTTTAATATTTCCTTCTCCACGAATAAATATATCCCTGAATGTTCTTTTAACAGTCTGTTCTACGGTAGAACTGCTTTTAATCTCCCTGAATATATCTATCTCATGTAAAAAGCTTTCCACATTATCCATAATATCGAAAGGATCGGCAATATCATTGTAACACTCCATTGCTTGCTCTCCGAATTTATTTATCATACGCCTTTTAAGATACTGCTGAAAGACTATCATGGTATTATACCGGATATTCATAGGATTAATCATACTGCTACTGAGCTGTGTAATATAATAAGGGCCGCCTATAATCTCCAGCTGTCCTTCTCTTTTCAGATGATTAATAATATTGGCAATATCGAAACTATCATTCTTAGCATATAGCTTTAACAGCTCTCTGCATAAGACTTGATTGTGATCTTTATAGAATATTTCAGGTCTTAGCAGAAACTTTACTTCTTCAATAAATTGTGGAAAGTTTATCATTACAGCCAAAATAGCATTTTCCAGTTCTATCGCCTGTGGAGGTAGCCTGCCATGCTCAAATGAAAAATCTCTCTTTCTTTTAGCCATAATTATTTCTTTATAGACTTTAAAAATTCTTTCAGACTTGATTTAAGCTGCTTGGGAGTATGATTCAGGAATAAATAATAATTCCTGTTAGTAGGATTTGTATTATAAGCTCTTTTAAAGGCTCCAGTGCTGAGGTATTGATACGGTTCAAGCAGCTCTCTATCCTTTTTTATAAACCGACCTTCAACATCTCCGTATTCTTCTTTCCACCAGGAACAATATTCTTTATACCTGCTTACGATATATTTAAAAGTTATCAGTTCATTCTCAAAGGTTTTCTCTTGTCTGGAAATAATTTTATTGATTAACTTAAAGGATTTCTCAGGATCTCCTGCAGGATTAATATTGAAAAATTCCTGAAGAAAAACTTCTTTTTTAACATCCTGCGACATAGGTTTTATCTTCTTCGTCTCTTTTATAAGCATCCGGATCTGGTTCTTCCGGTGGTAGAATATCTTTTTCGAATTCTATTAATTCATTTTTTATTATATCAAAGGCATCATCATAGCCTTGAGTATTAGCTATACGGTATATTTTTTCCGTAAGCTCATTGAGTCTTTTTTCTTTTTGGAATTTTGACATCTTTTAATGGTTTATAATAAATTGTCCAGCCTACACCTGCCTCAAGTACTTCTTCTAATCCGCTGTGAGAATCCAGGTTATGATCTGGTCTGTGCCTGTTGCCTTCTCTTACCTGGTGAGCTATCTCCTCAAGTATTTGAGCAACTTCTTCATTGCTTAGAAGGCTTTCCTCTATCCGGCTTTTTGAATAAGGACTGTTTAGAAAGATTTGTAATAACATCTTGATAAAGTTTAAAGTCTAATCGATATATCTCAGGAAAACGTGTAGCCGTATGCCCACCATAGAAGCGTTCTGCTGGCAGTTCTTTCAGTATAGGTATAAGATCATAATAAAACTGCTCTCTGAGGTGATGAGCATTATTTAGTGCATATAGTCTATAAGTATATTGGCTTAAGCATGGATCAAATTCTGGTTTATCATGGCGTGCATGAATACAAAATTTGCATATCTGGCTGTAGTTTCTTTCATGTTTCTGAAGAAAAATATTTCTGTGCTTTATAGCTATCGGACATAATGGACATTCTTTAGCATCATGCCACCTATGATTATACATTGTTTCCAATATTTCACAAGCGTTGATAAATTCGTCTTTTATCTGTTGTTTATTCATCGTCAATATATTTACTAAGATCCAGTTTAACCTCCATTTTTTCAATAAACCTGAAATAGTACCTTATATCTACACACAATATTAATTCAAGTAAGAACATAATGTTTTGTAGCTTGTGGCGTTGGCCAGGGTAATCGTCGAATATGGTATGGTGATCTCTACAGGATAAAACACCATTCCACTTTTCTGTGACGTATTCCGGAAAGAGGCTTTTTGGAAAAATGTGCATGTAATCGTTTGCAAACCCTCCGCAAAAGAAACAGGTTTGGCCATTGGCTCGAATGAGATCTTGTTTATTATCATGGATCTTATTATTTATAATTTGTTGTTTCTTGGATACAGAAGGCAAGACAGACCGGCCAGATTGGGTAGACCTACTGTTGGTACCGGCCTGCTTGCGTTTCTGCAACTGCTTAACCCACTTATCATCCTTGCGGAGATACTGGTGAACCTTGCAGTAGCCATGAGAAAAAACAAATCTATCGCATGAGGTTTTTTGACAAATTTTGGGCATAACTTGTAAACAATTCCTGGTTAAATACTATTTCTGAATATGTAGTTTTGGATCCTAATAATTGTAATACCATTTGCTTCCATACACCTTTGGTAAAAACAATAAAATGTTTTACTCTAAGGCCGGTTTTACGCATACCCTGATCTAATTCATATAAAGAGATAGTATCGGTTGATCCGGTGAAAACTGTTTTCCATACATACCCATTAGTTAAGTTAACCACACGGTATGAAGAATGACCTAAATCCTTATCATTAACAACCATATATAGCTTGAACTTTTCTCCTGACATACGGGCTATTAATGTTCCAGGCAGTAGTCTGATACGCCTGCATCTTTCTTCAGTCTCCAGTTTTTCATTATGTTCTTTGAGTACTGCAGGAAAGAGTTTATTAAGGACTTGTCTTGCTGCCTGGCTACTTTCCCAGGCTTCAATAATTTCTTTTTCATCGATTATAATTTGGCTCATGCTGTTACTTTTTCAAAATGAAATAAATGTATTACGTCACCCTCGATCTTCCATGCTTTGATGTTTAGATCAGGCTTTGTTGTTTCTCCTATTTTGATGTAGGCATTATATACCACATAGATTGTAGTGTCTCTGCAGACAACTATATATCTATCCGGATTTTCCTTCATCCTTTTTAGCAGATTTGGATTTACGTTTAACAGTGTTAGTTTTTCCAGTGTCGGTTTTTCCATATTTAATTTCTTTAAGTGTATTGCTTGCTTTACCGCAATCCAGGCATAGATAACCAGTATTAGAAAGTTTCTCTCCTTTGGTATATTTAGCCTGTATAAGCAACGTTCCCTGGCAATGTGGACATATACCCTCCTTAACTATCTTAACAGGACTCAGCTGCAAGTAAATAAGGCTAAGAAGTTGTTTTATTGATTGTTCTCTTAAGATATTAAGATGTGTTTTTTGCTTATCTATAACACACTGTATATTATTTGTTGTAGTTTCAGCAGATTCAAGGATATTAGACTCAAAATCATTTCTTAATTGACCAGTTTCTGCATCAATATATGAAAAGAGTTCTTCCTTATTATCTTTAATCATTTCGATACTTTCAGCTATTATTTCGTCAACCTGAAGAAAAGCTTTTGCTATAAGGTTTATTCTGTCAATGTGTATTAACAGTAGTGTGATTGTAATAAAAGTAACCGGCAGTGCTATCATCCAGTTCCAGTAGAACAGAAATCCACAGCTCAGTACAATTATTATAATGGCCAGAATGTTTTTTCCTTTGTCTATCATTTTTTTATTATTTAAAGGTTTTAGTAAAATATGATTGTATTCTTGAACAGCCACATTCCCTGCATCTGACAATAGATCTTTCGATATCAGGTTTGGCTTTAGTTTCAGGAGTAGTATGCCCACACTCAGGACATGTAAAGTAGAATAATTTCTTTTGCCTGGTTATTCGCATAAGCTCAAGACTGGTGATCCATATAATCATTACCCATGGATCTTTTACATTATCCAGTCTTTTAATAGGCTGTACCAATTCTTGAAAATGAGAATAAAATACGCTGAGGTTTCTGATAAACCTCTTGTCTTTAGGTTTACGCATTTGCTCAATATTGTGCATTACAGCGTCATTATGCTGTACCAGGTATTTTTCCAGTTCCGGAAAGTTACTCAGATTTGCTTTTGTACCGCCTTGTGATAATGATACATAGTATTTCAGTGGCTTTCTTCCCATACCAGTAAGTATTTAATAATTTGTGGAGTTGTGTTATTACGGATAATAGTAGCTGTTTTGTTTCTGCTCAGTATTTCTTCCAGCTTACGCATACCTGTTCTACCTGCAAATTTATATATTTTTCCTATTTTGTCTTTTACACCGTTGATAGTCAAGTGGCAGGTGTTATTGACTATATCTACCTGAACGGTTATTCTGAAGGGCTTGAAGAACTTTGCCAGGTATTTCTTATCTTCTACATTGAAGTTGAAGAAATCCTCTCTCCAGAATCTTTCAGATAAAAAGCTAACTTGTCTCATGGCTGTTGTTTTAAAGTTAATAAAAAAAGGAGCCGCCGATAACCGGCAGCCCCCTCAACTAAATCTTTTCAAAATGAAGTATTAATTATTCCCCGGGATTGGGATATTTAAGAATGCTCCTCCTTCCAAGGGCTTTCCGGGTTAAGATGATCATGGTTTTGTTCTTTATTGTTTATACAAGAGAATACAAATATAAACTATAAATCGCTAAAATCAATATCCTTAAAGTCGATTATATTCTTCTTTGACTCAGGTTGTTTTTGTTCAGTTGTTTTGCGTGAAGAAATCTGGTGAAACATACGCTTGTAATCAGCTTCCTTTAAAGAAATATCAGCTAAGGTCAACTTATAAAAATCTGTTGCCCATTCTTCTGCATCCGAATGTTGAATGTGAATAATGGGATAAACCAAAGTAGTGCCTGGTATTAAAGCATAAGCATTATCCATATCTACACGCTCACGAAAATACTTAACTTCGGATCCTGTGCCTTTCCCTGTATGTAGCTTTGTGCCTTCATATCTATAAGTAACATTGTTTGCCGGTGCTACTAAAAACAGGTAATCAGTTTTCTTAATAGGAAGATAGCTATATGTTCCACCTTTATGCTCAACAACCTCAATATTGTATTTCCGGAATAAATCATTTAAAAAGATTATATCCTGGACAGAGCTTTTGTTAGATTTAGCCAGATAAACCTTCATGCCTTTTGATCTGTTGTAACATTAGGGATTTCTCCAAACCAGCTGTTCAGTGTTTCAACAGCAATGCTTAAATCGATCTCGGTATTATACCTTTCACGTTTAAGCCTGTGTAACTCCTCAACCCATTTAGAAGGATCAAAGGACTTGCCTCCAGGTTTCAAACTGTATGTATTGGTAGGTGCAATATCTGTGATCTGCTCGATCTGCAGATCTATCTCTGCCAGTTCATCTTTCAGTTTGTTCACTAATGCTGTTTGCTTTCTGAAGGTAGCATCTGCCAGCGTTTGTGCCCTTTGAGCTTTTATCTCAGGGCCACTCTTGATAATTAATTCTTTAAATTTGTTCATTTTTTTGTTTTATTTTAAATTTGAAAAATACTATAGTTTACCTTACTTGACAATACTCCGCTACACGATAAAATGCTTTGCTTTACCTTACCACACCACACAAGACTCAGCAATAAAACACTTTACTTTGCCTTACGTTACAGTACAAGACCTCACCCTACAAGAAGTATTATAAAAAACTTAACAGAACGACACCTTACAATACCTCACATAACCATAAAACACTTAACTTAACTTTACCTAACCCTGCCATACTATAGCTGACGATACAATACGTTAAAAATACGACACACAACCACACTTTACATTGCTCCACATAACATAACATAAAAATACTATACATTACATCACTATGCAGAACTTCACTGGACTTCAAAATACATAACCCTACCGTACAGCACATAGCATAACAGGACGGAACTTTACTTTATTACACCACAAAATACTATACATCACCCTACTTCGCCAAACGGTGCTGTAATTCACAATACCATACATGAAGTTAAAAACACTCAACCATACAATACTTCGCTTAACTGGACTTCACCATACGCTACGTTGCTTTAAAGTACTCAACACCACAAAACATTACATCAAAAAAGGGAAACTATTAAAGCCTCCCCTTTATGCTATTAAGCAGCTGTTTTCTTAGGTCTTCCTTTTGCTTTTGTTGTCAGCCTTTCAGCTTCTACAATCTCGAACATACCGAACTCTCCCTTGTGTTCAGGCCGGTAGTTTCCTATCCCTTGAAATAGTCCTGAGTCCTGTACGATCTTTACGACGGTTTTATCTGTCATAGTGTCGTTCATTACTGTTAAGAAGAATTCAAATTCCAGACAATCCCATTGAGGTCTTATAGGTAACACCCTGGCCTTTACACTGTGATTTATTGCAGATTCAATCATAATACTATCCCAGTGACCGATATAAATTCTTTCAGGTTTTATTCTCCACATACCAGCTACAACATTTGTGAGTGATCGTGTAGAATTACCTACCTTTCCTTTAGTCAGTCTTCCGGCACCAACAAGCGATTGCTTGAGATGTTTTGTCGGAAAGTAATACTTACCATCCTCATCAATATAGCTGTGAAAATCAGCCATTATTTCGTGAGGAATGTTTTGTCTTTTGTTTTCGATGATATGACCCCTGTGCTCAAGCCACTCTTGAAGGTCTTGATCATTCATTTTGTGCTGGAGGTATGGTGAGATACTACGTATCTTAAACCTATACTCCAAGCTTTTAATTTTAGGAATAGTTAATAACATAATAGATAATTTTGGTTTGTAATATATTAAATTAACTTGAAGACGTAAAAAAAGGAGACAGTAACTATACTGCCTCCTTAAACTTAAAATCTGAAAACTATGAATAAAAAAATATGATCTCCTTTCGGAGTGCTAAAGTTCGTAAAAAAGATCTGAGGGTGCCAGGCCGTCTGTGCCTCTCAGCACTGTTTCATAGACACCATTATTGCAGAGTGTTCTTGGCCTCGTCTGCTCGGCCTCTCAGATCTATAAGTTTAAAAAAGAGAGAGGTTACTATACTTCACCCCTCTCTTAACAGCTAACTCCACTTAGTCAGCCTGGTTTGGAATATCATAAGTGTTGTTGGTAGATCCTCTGTGGCCACCAGTACATCTACACCGTTTTGGCTGTTAAAACGTTCTGTCTTGCTAAGTATCCTTTGCAGGTACTCCTTAATGACTGCCTAAACCCTACTCATGCTTGCTCGGTTTAAAACCTAACCAGTATCTTTCAGTTACTTTCTTCACTGCGGCAAGTATTTACAACAACACCTAAGTTTTTGGTGGTCTCTTTTGTTTATGTTTTATAATAGCATACCTTAAGAGCCATATAAAGGCTACTACGATAACTGCAATGATCAGATACCCTAAAGCAGCTCCACGCTCATCACGGTCTGCATACAGGCTCATAAAGTTGCCCAGAGCCATAACAATAACCAGCATACTGATTGTATAGAGAATATACTTTTTCCAGTTCCATTTATAGTTCATAATATCTGCTTTGCTATTTGTATTAACCTCAAAAATATTGATATGAAAATATAGAGTAATGTGCAGGTAACAACCAGCCATTCGATTTTATCAGTACGTCTGCCTGTAGATGTTCTACGCCAGGGCAGCTTGATAAACTGAAGGAAGGAGAGAAACAGCAATAGCAGTACTCCCCCTCCTATAAGCAATAGGAAACTATCTTCAGGTATCATCTTCTGCAGTGTGATGTTTGAAATCTTTTGTGTTCCGGAGTAAGACACCCGGTAGTACACCGGCTACTCTGACAGCTCATCAATGCAAGCATACAGATAATAAGAAAAAGAAAAATAAGTTTTTTCATGGCTTTGGTTTTAATTGTTTAAGATTAGTTATAGAATTAAAAGTAAACATTTTGCTTTCACCTGGTTTCCACGTAGCACAGGTTGTAAAGGTAGTCTCAAGGGTTAAATAAAAATAATAGCTACCTACATAAGTAACTGTTCCCCTTACTCTGTTGTCTGCAGAGTCAAAAGCAATACGATTGCCCTTTACAATTTGCATAGGCTTAGTCATAGCTTGTCTCTTTTGGAATAGTACGTCTTGTGCCTCTGTAAATAGCGATCATAAGGATAGCAACTGAACATATCAGTGCGATACCGGCATGATAGTTAATATCGTGCATAAACCAGTATAATCGATCAGGAACTACATGGTTAAAGGAATACTTAACATCCCATAATATTATAATCACCAAAAGCTGTACGATCATAAAGCTGAAGTATACAGTCATTACCTGCCCAAACTCTTTATACAGATCACTGAGTTTAGGAGGTCTGATTCTGTAGAATAATAATGTTCCCCAAAATGGCAAGGTTACACCCAGGATGATCAATTCAATGGTAAGCAACACCCAGAATGCACCTGTCCGACCATAGGTAAGCAGGTTATCCAGAGGTGTTGTGTAATATATGATCACCAATGTTGTTATCAGGATCACATTTACTGCAAAAATGATAAATAATGTTGCTCTTTTTTCTTTCATGGCTTTGAATGTTTTTTAGAGTTAGATAATTTAAGCTCCTTCCAGTGCTTGTAGCAGTGTGTAGCATCAGGTCTGGTAGCTAATAGATTTAATTTTAGAGGCCTTCTGCAGACAACACACCTTCTGCTTTGGTCTCTCTCAGTGAAATGTTTTTTTGGCTTTCTCATGGCTTTAATTTATTTATTCAGCTGGATCATTATTAAGTACTCTGATTGATTCTTCAGCAGGATATCCTTTACAGTTATCTCCCCGAGCATTCATACTCTTAGCCTTTACCCTGGCATCAATATATGTTTTAGTATCGGTATGCTTAGAGCATTCAAAGCCCTTGCCACCTACTACCAGGTATCTGCAACAAAGCTTACCCTGTCCTATCTTACAAATATCTCTAAGATGTTTCTTATTCATAACTAACAATGTTGTGGTAACAATAGAGCAGTCCTAAGACTGCCCATCATTACCTTGTAAAAAAAAATATTGTGTGTGGTTAGTGATCAGTCCAGGCAGGATACTTATACCTACGTGGCCCGTATCACTGCCTAAAACCAGAAAGCAACAGCTGCTATTGCGGAAGTAATAACAAGCAGTGCTATCAGTAAAAATGTTAGTCCGTTAAGTAACGTTTCTTTTTCCATGGCTTTATGTATTAGTTTAATTTAAATCCAGTCAATATTTATCTTTATATAATATCCTTTGTTATTCATAGCTTTAACAAAAGCTTCGAGCTTTCTCCAGCTGTCAACTATCATAGTTTTATACTTTATCTTAGACTTGATAGCTTGTGCGATATAACGCCTTAAATTAGCATCATGGATAGTTGTTTCAAAATACCTGCCTTTATTAAAAAGGACAGTATGTATTTCACCTGTCCTGATTAGAGCAGTGTCCTGTGAACACTGAATATCCATACCCAATTTCCAGGGATTTACAGGCACTTGATTACCTAAATGATCTTCTGTTTTTACAGCTTTAGTTATACTCATTGTTGTATCTCCTGTTAATTGGTTATTATGCGTATGCTTTCATTCTCTTTAAGAGCTTACATTCAGCAGGTGTAAGGTGCTTGATCATATACCTGAAATCACAACCAGAAGCCTCATTTAAGGTAGTAATAAATTGTTCATGCAACTCTGCACTAACAAATACTTTAAGGCATCCTACATAATAGTTATACAGTTCTACCTCTCTTTTGGAGTAACCAAGCATATTAATAGTTTGCTCATTCAAAACCCAGGTAGTAATCTGATTAGTCCATGCAAAAGGATCTGTTACCTCATCATTAGGTGTAATTGTGATTAAAGTTTTAAGCATTGTAATGTCTCCTATATTTAGTTTATTAGTGTTCAAGGGAAAAAAGGATAGACAATGGTAGCGAAATGCCTTTATTCTACAGCCAGCTTCCTGGACTGTTAGGATTCGAACCTAAATCTCCACCGGACACGCCTGCCTCGGGTTACGTTGACCCTATCTATCCTTTTTATATCTTTGTAGTATGAAATACACAGAGGACTATGTAGATCACACCTATAATTATCTTAAACAAAAAGATCCCATACTGTATAGATCCCTTACCAAACAACAAGTACACAAGATACTTCACTACTTCACAAACAACATCTGCACCTCCATGTTATGCAGACACCAGGTATTTATCAGAAATCACTTGGTAATTTACCCCGATAAACACACAAAACAGCCAAATCAAAATAAATAAGCTGTCCTAACCAACATCAACCAGTTATAATACACCTCACGTAGTTAATATATGTTAATATATTACTATAGACCAGTATGTGATATCCCCCTATAGATGATAACACTCCTATCCTTGGTGGGCAGAGCAAGAGTGAAAGCACTGATAGGTTACGTTACCAGTGCATTCTACTCTTACATAGATTGGGTAAAGGATATTGTTTCCAAGCTCCTTCATAGCCTCCGTCGGTGGAGCACGATAAAAAAAAGCTGGCTGTTACACCAGCTTTGTATTCCTTTCGGATAATTAGGATGCTAACTGCAGGTTGCCGATACCGTCAGATGTGAATGTAACTTCAGGATTGATTTTACATTCTTCATTGACGCCAGCAATTTCACCTTCGTTGTTGATAAGGATTGGCTCTTCTGCATGTACTTCCTGCAATGCGGACACTGCTGGTAAGTTCACACGAATCAAGCTTTTCCACTCAGTCTCCTCAGCTACCTTGCGGTAGACAGGATAATCAGCATTCCTACCATCACTCTCATGCTCGAGAGTTGTTGGTTCCATGTTTGGTTCGAACGTTGCGAGTCTCCTCGGTTCTGGCCTGTTAAATGTTTCTGGCATAATAATAAAATTTAGTAATTAATAAATAAAAATGATTTCATGCAGATTGATTTGATTTCTGCAAAAGGACAGGGGGGTCATCAGGGGGTGGCTGGCAAGGGTGTAAAAAGGGTGGTATATAAATAGGGATAGGGGGTTTATATATGGAGCAGGGGGGTGTTTCTGGCAGGGGGTGGTAGTCTAAGTACGGAGGGGAGTCTTATTGAGTTAGGGGGGTGGTTGTTAATAAGTTTTTGTTGTTTTGTCCGGACAGTTTATATATATTTGCGGTTATGAAAATGTGGCAGATGTAGTGGGGTGTTGTAGTGACTACAAGTTATTTATTATGAAGTACAGATATCGGAGCATAGGCAGGGCGACTACGCAGCAAATAAAGGAGGTCAGGACTATTTACATTGATGAGAATGGTGAGCAGTACTGGCCGGGCTTGTTAAGGATACAGGCTTCTTTGGGCGATCAGGTTGAAGATGTGGACTGCGAGGTGCTGGAGGATTGATTATGATGTATTATGATGAAAATGGAGAGTTGGTATTGCTTATGGGTGCAGAGGCCATGAAGGCTTTTAACCAGGCACTCATAGACCATGCAAAGCGGTACCAGGATAACTATAAACAATTAAATGTAAGCAGTGATGAACAGACAGATTAATGACAGCAGTATTGAATTCAGGTTGCCGGGCCCTCACAAGCAGGCTTTCATGTTCCTGTGCAAACGCAGGGGTATAACCATGAGCAAGGTTTTGCAGGGGCTTGTCTACGATTATATTAACCAAAAACCAAAAACACGGAAAAATGAAGGGAAGTTTCAAAGTAAAAGGGTACGTTCACAAGATTAATGAACCAAGAGAGTGGACAAAGTTTAAGAAGCGGGATTTTATCCTGAGAATGGAACGCAGGCACAACAAGCAAGACTTTATAGACCATATTAAGTTTGAGCTTATCAACGAGAGGTGCGACATGATAGATCAGTTTGCACTTGAGGAATTTGTAGAGGTAGAATTTTTCATACGTGGCAAGATGTGGCAGAAGCCCGAAGGCGAGGAGCTGAACTTTACCACCCTGCAGGTATGGAATATAAATACGGCTACCGGCCGCAAAAAAAAGGATGATACACAGACAGCATTAAAGGCAGAGGGGGAGGCTGCAGAAGTAGAAGTAGAAGAATACGACGATGATTTACCTTTTTAAGTTATGAGTAAGAAAGAAATCATACAGAGCAGATTTTCTAATCAGGAGGAGCGTTATGTTATCGATGCCCGGGGCAGGGTTATCTCCAATGTATTTCCGGAATACGAAATTATTGGTTACGCCCTTGAGCCCAAGCGTGATCGTTTTGGCCGTTATGATAAGGTTATCCCTATTGTAGAGGATTTGTAATATGGATACACCCAAAGGCTACCGTAAGGTTACGGACATTAAAGAGCTTAAGCTGGGCACTGTTATCTATTGGAGAGACAAACACGGCAGCCGGCTGGCAGAGCATACCATCCGCAAAAGGGTGGTAACACTCAATAAAGACGGATCAGAAAGCAAACGCAGCGAGACTGTTGAGGAATACCAGGACTATCGCAAGTGGTTCTTACAGGCTCTCTTTGAGAGAGGCAATATATTTGTTAAGGATGATAATTAACCCAATGTATAATTAAATGTTTATGATTATGAAAAACCCATCACCAAGTCAATTCACTCTTACCAAGGTCAAGCACCTTGCGTCTAAGGGTGGCCTGGAGCTGAACTTTGTTACAAAGCAAACAGCTTCAGATGAAACCTACACGGTTACACACAGCCGCAAATCGGACAGAACTCCGCATCCTGATCTTACAGGACTGCTGGTACTGTTAAAGCCTTTTGTATCGAAAACATTCAGGCTGGATAAGATACGCTTTGTGGCTCTGAAAACCGAAAACATGGATATTGAGGATCTGTACTACAGTATTGTGGATAAGATCACCGTTACCGGCATCGCCCTCTCAGGAGAGGATGATAAACGCAAGGTCGTTATTACTTCTGTTTATGAGGTAGACAACGGCCAGAAAGTAGCCTTGAATACAAATGCTATATGGCTCTCAGGAGATATTGATGAAAGCCAGCCGCACCAGATCCATGATATAGTGAACAATATTATTTCGGAGTGTTATGAATTTTTGTATTACGACAAGCAGGCACAGCAGACAATCCCCATCGATGATGATGATAAACAAGACCCGGGAGATCCTCCCAGTGAAGCCGTTGAGCAAGATGTGGCGATAAAGCAATAGTTTATTAACCATTAATATTAAATGTATATGAAAAGACAACCGACAGAAAGCAGTATGATCAAGTCCGTGGGCTATCTGCCCAAGTATGAGATCCTGGAGGTAGAGTTTAACAACAATGCAGTATATCACTACTACTATGTTACGGCTGAGATCTACAAAAAACTGACCGAGGCAGACAGTATCGGAAAAGCTTTCAATGAATATGTAAAAGGCAAGTGTCCTGACTTTAAAGGCAGCTTCCAATATGTTCCCACGGATATTCTCACAGACATAAAGCCTATTGAGAATAATATCATTATTGCAATGATTCCAGTAATCCCTACTAATATCAGCGATTTACGCTCCGCCACAGGAGATATGCTTAAGAAGCCCGGAAGTTTCGATCAGCACCCACATCAGGGTATAATCGTAGCTATATCCGATCAGGTAACAGAGCAGACCGGCATGAAGGCCGGAGACAGGGTTTTCCTTACAAGAGAGCCTAAGTTTATGAGTGATGTAAAGGTTGTAAATGATCTGTTCCTGTATAACGGTGTAGGTTATTTCCAGGCTAAGAAGTTTGATATTCTCGCTTATTCTCGTGATGTTTAACTTAAACTAATTTTGTATTATGACAACTAAAAAAGAAGATGCACCTGATGGTGCTAAAGTAACACCCGATCCTTCAGCAACCGAAGGAAAGGTTCCTGAAAAGGAAACAAAGGCAGCCGAAAAACCAAAAGCCACCGGCCCAATAGCTAAATTAAAGGAGGCTAAGAAGAAGGCAGAAGAAAGCAAAGCAGAGCAAAAACCCTGGTTTAGCTACAAAGAGTCTGAAAAAGATATTAACAGGCTATTAACAAGGGCCCGGAATATCCCAAAGGCAGAGAAGGCAAGGGGTAGGTACTTAAAAGCACTTACTGAAGCTAAGAAGATGCTTGCTCATTGCAAACTTAAAAATTTGGGATAGGTAGACTGTTGTTATATATTTGCAATCAGCTTGCTGTTCTAAGCTCGGTAATTCGGCTTCAACGTTTTTCCGATTATAAAAGCTCCGGTTTTTGCCGGGGCTTTTTCTTTTACTGTTGAAAACTTTTGTTGACTTTGCTATTTTTATAGGAATATCTTTGTGGTGATCTTAGTAGGTTTATATAAAGTCCAGGAGAAGGGAAAATAAAAGATACTGAATATCAAATCGGTATCAGTAGTAAGATACCATAGTTTTACTCATGTTTTTTAAAGTTAGCCCGGCACCCTTCTCCTGACAGCCGGGTTTTCTTATACTCTTGTTTAGGGGGGTTGTTTGAGTACCCGGGAGAATTGCCAGCAAGCGACGGAACAGTAAGCTAAAAGCGGTAAGGGGGGAAAGGGGGGTTTGCTTTTTCCTCTTCTATTTACCAGCTTCGCTCTGGAACAGGTAACTAAATTCCTACCAACACATACCGAAAACACACATTTGCTTTTAGTATATATTCTTTATTATCTTTGTCTGCATGGAATACGAAAGAAACTGGATTAAGGTAGGCCGGGAAGTAGCACACAAAGAACATCTCTCCCAAAAGCTATTTGTCGAAGACTTCATAAAAAAGTTTGTAGAAAGGCCAAACTCTCACAATCCTGATGAAAAGGAAACTAAAATGCACCTTATGGGTGTTAAATGCCATTGGTGGAATAAAGAGGGAGAGCTGGTAACAGCTAAATTCCACAAGAATGAACTTATACCATGGGAGGTAGCAGAGCAAGGACATATTGCGGTATTAGAGTTTATTGAAAACCTAAATTCCATGACGTAATGCAAATAGAAATATTAAGCAATGCTTTCCGGATAGAACAAAGGAATAACAAATACACCAACCAGTTCTTTCTGCAGATAGGAAGCATTAAACGCTGGGGTGATAAAATTGTTATCTCCGGAACCCAGGGCCCGCAGAACCGGTACATAATCGATTTCGATGATCTTTCCCTTTATGACGGTGCTCCTCCCACAACCATTGACGCAGTAATTGAAGATATGCGAACCTACATAGGCTCTTCCGGCGGTGTGGCCGCAAGCGTCGATGTAGCACAGTTAGGCGGTAATCCGATTGCTACTGACCAGGGTAATTCCACAATAGGAACATTAAGGGTGGCTATAGCAGATGATGATACACTGCTTACACAGATCTTGGCAGCTCTTGGCGGTGGTGCTTCAGCACCTTCTACTATCCGATCCCTGGCCAATGTCGGTGCAGCTGACGGAGTGTATATCACTGCCGGATCCCAGATTGATATGACAGGTTACAACACCCTTACCTTATACTGCAGGTTAGTGATCAATGATTCTGCAGGAGTACACTTAAGGATCATGTCCAGGCATACTACCGGAGGAACTAACTACGGTATGGGAGAGGATTCCCAGTATATCGAGGAATTCACAGATGAAGATCAGTACACCAAAGTAGTATTCTCTACAGACGGTGGCACTCCTTACATTTCCTTACAGACCATGGCAGAAGATGTTGATGATGGAGGTGGTACGATAGCTCAAATTGAAATAATCGGAATTAAATCTAACTCATAATGAAACAAGAAAGAGGTACAGGTATTCACAGAAAGAATACCTTTTCGTTTTTAAAGGTGGGCTCCGAGTATGAAAAAGGTATCAATGGGCTTATCGAACATCAAAGAGTATTTACACCTATTCCTGGTGGAGTATCATTGGCAGATGCAGGGATTAAATCAGATGTAACTATAATTTCTCCTGGTACTGGAACGGGATTGCAAGGTGCTGCAGGTGCATTATATTATGCAACAACAGCTGGTGTTGATGATATGGATTTTATAGTGTCAACTAATTATGGTATTATTAATCATACAGTACCTACGACGATATATGAAGCAGCCGGAGCTGGTGGAGTGGTTTATAATACCGGAGGGGGTGTTTTAAATATGGCCAGTGGAATGTTTGGTGTTATTTTTAATCTGACAGATTCCGAATATGGAACTATGGCCGGATTAAAATCAAATCTTGTTATTCTTCCCGGTACCACAATGACAGCAGATACTTATTCTGGTGTACGTTTGGAAAATTCTAATGGTGGAACATCTGCCATCGATAATGCTTATGGTGTCTGGATAGAAGATTTTAGCCTTGGTACATTGGGCAATACAGGAGTACGTATCGGAGACATAACAGGTGGCAGTGTAAATAATTATGGTGTTTATATCAGAAGTGTAACTGGAACATCTACACAAAATTATGGTCTTTTAATCGGAAATGTAAGTGGAGGAACTGCACAAAATTATGCTATATCAACCCAGGCTGGAGAAGTAAGTTTTGGAGATCGGGTGCTTTGTTCTGCTTCTACTACATCAAGAGCAAGCCTTAATATTGCACATGGTACAGCTCCTTCTGCTCCTCAGAACGGAGATATATGGACTACTACTACAAGTATGTATGCCAGGATAAACGGATCTACTGTTGATCTTGGTGCCGGTGGCGGAGGCGGTGCTTCAGCAATAGATGATCTTTCGGATGCTGTCTCAGATGTATCGAGTGTTTATCTTGGATCAGGTTCCGGTACAAGTGATGATGGTAATAATTTTAATGCTGCAGTTGGTATTAATGCAATGAATAGCAATACAAGCGGCACACAAAATACAGCTATCGGATACCAGGCTTTGTATTCTAATGCTACACAGAGTTCTAATACAGCTCTGGGCCATGAGGCTTTATATGCTTCTACTGCAGGCTACAGTAATACTGCGGTGGGTCTTGGATCTTCTCGGAACAGGGCATCCGGAGCTGCTAATACAACCGTTGGTGCAGGATCAGGCTCCAGTACTGCTGGGTCTGGTAGTTACAATACATTGGTAGGTACAAATGCGGGATACAATGTTTCAACTGGTAGTTATAATACTGCTTTTGGAGCCAGTAGTCTTGTTTCTGTTACTACCGGCAATAATAATATTGCTATTGGCTTTGAGGCAGGTTATTATACGGAGTCCAGCCATAATGTATTTATTGGGCATCAGGCAGGTAAAGGCGTTTCCGGAACAGTACCGGCTGCTAATAATACTGCAGTAGGATACCAGGCACTTCTTGATATTACTTCTGGTAATTTTAATACGGTACTTGGCTCACAGGCCGGAGCAAATATTACAACAGGTAATTCAAATACTTATCTTGGGCATCAGGCAGGCATTAATACAACAACAGGTATTTCAAATACTTATGTAGGTAGTGGAGCTGGACAAAATGCAACAGGTGATAATAATGTAATAATAGGAATGACTGCAGGACAAGGATCTGTAGGTGCAGGTTATCTTTATACAGTAGCTATTGGTTCTTTTGCATTACAGAGTCTTACTGATGGAGATAGTAATATTGCGATTGGTTTTCAAAGTGCTTATTCAGTAACTACTGGCGAAAATAATATTATTATAGGCCGCCAGGCAGGAATAGTCTTAACTACTCAGACAGAGAATGTGATGATAGGGACTTTTGCAGGTCAATATACAGCGGCAGGTTCCAATGTTTATATAGGATCTAATGTAGGAAGAGGAGCATCAGGAACAAATACCGCAGGGAGCAATGTTGCTGTTGGTTATGAGGTCTTAAGTGTTATTACAACCGGATCTTATAATACTGCTATTGGTTATCATTCTATGGTATCATGTTTAGGTGGCACTAATAATGTTGCAGCTGGGCACAATGCTGGGCATGATCTAACAATAGGTGGTTCTAATGTAATAGTTGGTCACGATGCTGCTTATTCCTTGCTTTCTGGCAATGGCAATGTAGTTATTGGCAAGAATGCCGGATATGAGAATACAGCTTCTTCTTATAATGTTTATGTTGGTAGTTATGCCGGGAGATATCAGACGGGGCAATATAATGTATTTTTAGGTGATCAAGCTGGAATGGGTGTTACGGCTACTTCTGACGCAGACAGAAATGTTGGGCTTGGTTATCAGGCGGGGTTTAGTCTTACTACGGGGTTGCAGAATACTATAATTGGATACCAGGCCGGTTATGATATTACAACCGGGGCAAGTAATGTTATTGTAGGTGTCGGTGCTGGAGGTGAACTAACAACTGGAAATGATAATGTTTTACTTGGCAGTAATGCCGGGCATGGGGTTTCTACAACATCTAATTTTGGCAGAGCTATTGCTATTGGTGCAGGAGCACTTTTAAACCTTACTACGGGAACTTCTAATACAGGAATAGGATTTCAATCATTGTTTAATACAGCAGATGGTACGCATAATGTTGCTATAGGTTATAATACTATTCATACTAATATTTCTGGTGACTATAATATCGCTATAGGCTCTCAGGCATTATATACTGCTACAGGCGATCTTTCTATTGCTATAGGTCGCAATAGTATGTATTCATTAACAACGGGTTTAAGAAATACAGCCGTTGGCCATGATAGTATGGTTTACAGCACAACGGGTCAGGATAATTGTGCTTTTGGTTATGAAGCAATGAGGTATGCTACAGCAGGAAGTCAAAATGTATTTATAGGATCACAATCAGGAAAAGGGGATATTGGTGGAACCTCAACCGGATCTGCTAATATTGGAATTGGTCATAATGCTTTAACAAAATATACTACTGCAGGATATAATATAGCCATTGGTTTTAGTCCATTGATAAATTTAGAAACAGGGAGTAATAATATAGCTATTGGTCATAATGCTCTGCTTTCTGCAGATGCTTCCAGTGGAAATATATCTATTGGTGCAACTACTTCTGATGCTCTTACGGCTGGGAGCTATAATACAGTAGTTGGATATAATGCCGGTACCGATATGGTTACAGAAAGTAATAATACTTTTCTTGGAGCTTGGGCCGGATCTACAACTACAGGATCAAGCAATGTGTTTATCGGTTATTATGCAGGTGCAAATGAAACGGGAGATAATAAGTTATATATAGCCAATTCTAATACTGCAACTCCTTTAATTCACGGAGATTTTTCTACCGGAATGGTAACTATCAATGATGATCTTACGGTAGAGGGAGAGATATACGGAGGTAATGCCACTACAGAGAGCCTGGTGTTGATTGATAATGCTGTTGATCTTAACAGGATAAACCTTGATACTACACCTGCTCCCAATGATCCTGCTTTTTATCCTGATACAACTGATTCTATTAACCTGGGTGCTCTGGCAAATGTTTGGGCAGCCTTTTATAGTAAGCAAATTAGTGATACCGGATCTTCTGTAGGTATAGGAACACAGGTTCCTTATGCTAAACTCGATGTTAATGGAGATGCCAGGGTTATTGCGAGTAATTATCTTATCCTTGGTGGTACTGCAGGGGCCGTTTCTAACAGGGCAAAGATAAATGCACCAGCTTCAGATGTTATAGAAATATTCGGTTCTACAAGTTCAACCAGGAACATTACTGTAGAGTTGACAAGCAACGATACAACAGCCGCTTCTGCTTCAGAGTTATGGTTTAACCGTTATGACCGTGTAGTAAGTGGAGATTATTTAGGAGTATTACAATTCAGAGGACATGATGATAGGGATGATGAATATACAGGAATACAGATTATTGCTTCCGGTAGATCTACCTGGGCTTCACCTAATCTGGATTCTCAACTCGATATTCAAGTGCATAACGGCACATCAATGGCTTCACGCCTGAAGATCGATGGAGACCAGATAGCCATTACAGGAGATACTACTGTTGAAGGTGATTTTACATTGCTTGAAACATACTGGGAAGATGTAAGGGTTCCGCTTTCTGCGACTAACCGTGGATCTGCAAATGCACCCGACTTTGCAAAATTCATGGATGATGGTGGCGGTACGCCTTCTCAGGGAGTTTATACTTATCTGTTTAATAAGAATACTGAAGAGGAAGTATATTTTGAGATGCAGATCCCTCATGCTTATAAAGAGGGTACTGACATTGAAATGCACGTACACTGGTCGCCCATGGATACAGATACCGGTACAGTACGCTGGGGCCTGGAATATACCGTAGCCAATGTAGATGGTACTTTCGGCAATACTACTCTTATTTATGTTAATGATGCAGCTGACGGTACGGCTAAGAAGCACCAGGTGGCGTCATTTTCAGGTATATCAGGAACAGGATTGACTATAAGCTGTATGCTTATTTGTAGGTTATTCAGAGATGCTGGCGATGCAGCTGATACCTATGATGAAGATGCAGCTTTACATGAGATCGATGCCCATATAGAGGTTAATACAATAGGCTCCAGAGATGAGTGGACAAAATAGGGAGTATTTAGTTATTTACCCAATCAATACTTAACTAAATATGGCAAGTATGCAGATTATTTCGGAGTTCGTAACAGCTGGCCTAACAGCAATAGTTACGGTAGGAGGAGGTTGGTATTTATCAACCATAAATAAGGGTCTGAAGATTGTGAAAACTGATGTTAAAAGTCTTAGAGAGACCGTAGATTTTGATAATCAACAGTTAAAGAAAATACTTGAAAAAGCAGATATAGAGCAAGAGATCGACGAAATGGTAAGAGATTCGCTATACTACATAAAAGATGAAAAGGTTATGGCTTTGATTAACCTGCAGGGTTATTCAGCTAAGGCTTTCTTTTCTTATGTGGTAGGGATAGGCTTTGAAGATGTTTCCTGTCAGGAGATCCGTGGTAATTTTGAGTCTCTTTCAAAAAAACTCAGGGATCAGCTGGATGAAGTGGGAAATGATTGTATGAAGGCTAACCTTAATGAATATCTTAAACCGGTGGTAGGAGTATTTATTGCTAAGGTTATAGAGATTAAGAATGATAATCTTTATAATTCCAGGGTAGATCGGTTTAAGAGGACTTTGCTTGAGTTTGTTCAGGATATTCTTTCTCAGATTATCAGAGAATCCATTAAAGTAGGTTTATAATAAAAACAATTAATCATGGGGTTTTGGAATTTCTTAAAAAAGTTAGCGTCATGGAAGTGGTGGTACTTGTTCAATGAGTTTACACCTTTATTTGTTATGGCGTTGTTGTGGTTCTGGTTTGTTCCTATAGGTAAGATATTTGATCCTTCGCTGGGTGGAATGTCTTTCTCTTATATCGAGCATATGTTTTTCGGAACATTAAAGTTTACCTGGTTTAACTTCTGGGCGTGGGTTATTATTCGCCTGGTATTTCCTAAAATATGGAGTTCAAAGGATCAGACCTTTAAAGCAGCATTTGAAAACGGTACAGTAATAGACACAGCAAAATGGAGAAAAGTATTATTTATATCTTGTTTGTATGTAGCCTTGCTTTTCCTACAATATCTGGTGGACAAAGCTATCATCCTGCCAACACTTTAGATGCCCTTAATGATTTAAGGGAGCTTTTACTGGAAGAGGTAGGCAATACTGAGGCTGGCTGGAATACCGGCCCGGAGATAGACAAGTATTTTGAGGTTACTGAACTTAATCCGGGTGTAGCATGGTGTTCTATCTTCATTATGTGGGGATATGAACAGATTGATGTTAGCTATTGTGGTACTCCATGGTCTCCCAGCTGGTTTATTTCCGGTACTACGATCTATAAGAAAGGAGAGTTTACCTACTATATTCCACGTTTCGGAGATGCTTTTGGAATCTATTTCAGAAGTAAAGGCAGGGTAGCCCATGTTGGGTTTATTCTTGCCTGGCTCCCGGAACAGGGTTTGGTAATGACACTGGAAGGCAATACCAATGCCGGAGGATCAAGAGAAGGAGACGGGGTGTTTATAAGGCATAGGCCGATTGATCAGATTTATCAGGTTGCACGATTTGTATGGTAACAAATGTTTACATAATGTGTGCCGGCTCTCATAGAAGATATGGGGCCGAGAATAAGTGGCTTCTGGATATTGGTGGCTGTACTATCCTTGATAGGATAAAGAACCAGTCAGGTGGTATTTCAGTTGTAAGAAAACCTCATGTTGATAAAGACGGGATCTGCCTGGACTATAAACAAACAGCCCTGCTAACAGATATTCTAACTGTTACAGAAAACGATGAAAGGTCTATTATTCTACTGGGAGATGTTATTTATTCAGATGAATGTATAAGGCAGATATTTACCTACAAAGGTGATATAGGTTTCTTTTATCGCAAACCGGAAATATTTGCCCTGGTCTTTAGCAGAGAGTACAGGCACTTTCTTGAAAAAAGCCTTCAGGTAACAAACCCTAAGATGAAAGTTCATGGAAAGTTGTGGAGTTTATACCAGTTGTATCTTGGTCTGCCTATAGGAAGTAAAATATTAAGAGAAACTCCTCAGACAATACTTATTGATGATTTCACTACTGATATAGATTTAAAGACCCATTATGTTCAGTTTATCGAAAGTGATCATTGCAAGTCTTTGATCGATTCAGGAATGATAAAAGGTATGCGTTTTATATGGCTTTAGTAACATTACATAGCGACCCGCCTAAGAAGGACTATTATCAGCCCGTTCAAGTAGCTCAAGACAGAACGGGTTTTCAGGTAAACGGAGCTGAGGCTTTACAGTTTAACCTGGATTTTATGGCTAATAATCCTTTCTTCGGGAAAAATATACCCCGCAGGCCTATTCCTATTGATCATTTAACAGGCAGGAGTAAGGAAAGAACCTCTTATAAAGGTGGAGCCCTGCAGATGGATCTCAACCAGCCGTACAAGTTTGGTATAAGACACCAGGGGGAAATGCCCAGTATGCCGGCTAATGAGATTTTGTTTGGTGGTTATGATACTGATCAGAGTATAAACATTGCCAATGTTCCGGAAGATGATCAGGGTTTGTATTATGGTGTTAATATGGCCGACAGCAGCTTTGTTATAGGCAGAAGAAACCGTATTCCGGAGAACAGCGTTGTTATTCCGGTTCAGTATTCTCAGGATATTGATAGTGCCGGTGTCGAAGAAGGCCGCTTTACCACTTATAACAAAGGAGAGGCAGTAGATAATTATGTTCCTACCCGGGAAGGGAAGATTCTTATTACTGATCGTAATTATAAAAATCCAAAGTTTTTGTATTCTACCAATCCGCAGGAACGTGCTGCACAGGTAGAACAGTATATTAATACATACGGAAGGGCTACCCTTGTAATGGTGGATAATGGCCGTTTCCAAAGAAGATATACCTCAACTACCGGAGAGCCTTTTACAGAGAAGGACTATATCAACTATGATAGCAATACTTTACGAAACCCTAAAGGCGAAAGACGTTCTCCTACATTGGTAATGATGAGTGATTTTCCAAGAGGCATCGAAGCTTCACAGTGGAAAGGATCCCAGTACAAGAATGTAAGAAAGACTGGATTGATCGGGGAGTGTCCGGAAGGACAGTGTGCGGAGTTTGCAGAGAATAATCTGTATATGGCTATGCAGCCTCCCATGAAGCAAGATGTATGGAAGGAGACTGTAGGGATCAAAGGCGATGCCTGGGAGTACAGAGACAATATTCTTGCTGCAGGAGGAGAGTATCGCTATAACCGTAATGATAAGATCAATCGTAAGGTAGGTGGCAAATATGATTTTAAGCCTGGTGATGTGGTTACAATGTTTTATCCCGGATCCAATTATCAGGAGAGGGCTGATGAAGAAGGCTCAGGTACTACTCATGTTGGTTATATCGAGAGAGTAAACAATGACGGTGGGTTTTATGTTATGCACAATATCCACGTACAGGAAGGGCTGAATCGCAGAGGTAAACCTAACTATAAAGGCAGAGCCTACCGTAGCTATGTGCCTCCGGGCCAAATGGCATTGTCTGATAAAACAGGCGTGAAGATACATACTGTACTCAGGCCGGACTATAAGGATGAGGTTCCTAATATGGATATTGATGATTATCAAAAGAGACTGCTTGTGGAACAGAAAAAGAAAGAGGAGCCCAGAGATAAAAAGCCCCCAGGCCTTCTTCAAAGATCAGTAGCCGGTTATAAAGCATTCGGATCCCAATTAATAAAAGCAATACAGCGATGAGCAAGAATAAGATAATAGCAATATTGATTCTTCTTTTACTTATAGTATCTACTATATTAACTGCCGGATATCTTAACCAGCGTTCTTTGAGAAAAGGTGATAAGTTCAGACTTGATCAGATTAATGATACACTCTCAGATTTAAGAGATGATTATAGCTCTCTGGTATCTTTGTACTCGGAGCTGGAGATCGTCGCTGATAGCGTGAAGGGTATAGCAAATGAGCGTAAATTTAAGATAGAAAGGATGGAGGCAGAATATTCAGAGCTGGTGGCTGTTCATAATATTGTTATTGACAGTATAAAAACTCTGCATGATAGTTTGCTTATTCCTAAACTTTATGCACAGCTGGGTTACATCGAGGATACTACACATAAAGCGGTATTGATCCGTATGCCGGCCATAAGAGATGCAGTGGTTAAAATACAGGAAAGAGAACATTGTATGGAGCAGCTTACGGAAATGACAGAACTGTATTATGAAGCCCAGGGATTGATAAATAACTATGAGAGTTTAATTTCGTATAAGGATATGATGCTGCACGTAGCAGACTCTATGAATGTGAATTTAGCAGACCAGCTACATCTTACACAGACGCAGCGGGATATTTATAAAAAGGACAGTAAAAGGCAAAAGGCAGTCAAGTGGGTTTACTTGGGCCTTGCAGGATTAGTAACAGGTATAGCAATAATAAAATGAGTTTTTTAGTTTATGATGAGGTAACGGAAAAAGTAAGTTGTACTCCGGAAGGTATGTTGCTGGAAGAAGTACAGGACTTATACAATTCCGACAAACGTGGCGATAACAAGCCCTGGTTCAATAAGTGCATAACTTATATTTACCATGTTTATAAAAAGGATCATATATTCTCTAACAGCAGTCTGCCGGTCAGGAGAAAGAAGGTATGTAAAGACCTGATGAACGATATTGATCCGGATAAATTTGAGAGCAATGAAAGGGTAAAGGCACTGATAAAAAGATACGTCAATGAACAATATACTCCTTCGGAGTGGTTCTATGAAGGTATTAAACAGGATATGCTTGCCCTGAAACAACATATAAGAAATATTCCTTTCCATAAGGATATTAAGGTTAAGAAAACAGTAGAGGTAAGTCTTTTTGACGGAGAGAAGGAGATACAGCGTAGTGTAGAAGTGGACATTGATGAAAAGATGGATAATTCTAAAGAGAAGATGGATGCCTTAAAACGTGCCAATGAGCTATTAGACCTTGAGGAGAAGATTCGCCTGAAGATTATTAAGGAGAATAAGGAGACCAAAAGGCGTAAGAGTTCAGCAACATTACTTGAGCAGGGGGCTTTCGGTAACAGATGAGATTTGTAGACACACATAGATTTAGCCCAGTGGCTAATAAGATCGACCTACCCTGGGAAGATGATTTGTTTCATCACGATCCTCAAGGTATCCCTACCTCAGCCAAAGAGCGTGTAGCTTACATGAATGAGCACAATATCTATATCGATGATGATTGGTGGCAGAAACAGTATGATCGCTGTATGAATGGTATAACCTTTGAAAATGCTATTGAGAGAGGTGGAGATGCTTACATTGACGGTATTGATGCTATATGGTCAGGTAACGATTGTTATGTACCACAGTACGATATTGTCTTTAAAGATGGTAGGGTACACCTTACAGGTCGACAGTATTTCTATCTGAACTTCTGGAAGATTTATGCTAAGAAAAAGGATCAGAAGGTAAAAGATGTTATTGTTCCCCGTTTCTTAGACCTGGATTATTTCTTTTTCCGTAGGTGGTATATGATGGAGGAGCAGAGTAAGGATTCACAAGAACTGAAAGGTCGCCAGTTGGGTTTCTCGGAAAAGGGAGCAGGTGGTATTATCGGATACAACTACACCTTCATACCTGCTTCCGTAAATGTTATTGTTGGTGGAGAAGCTACAGACGCAGAGCATACCTTCGAAAATTGCGAAAGAGGGCTCGATGATCTTATCAATACACAGTTCTACCTGCAGAGAGCAATAGGTGGAGACAGCTCCTCAGTAAAGAAAAGCAGAAAGACTGCTTCAGAGATCAGGGCATTGACGGCTAAGGATAAGCCACAGACAGCCTCACGTTACTCACCTTATCTGGTATGGTATGAGGAGATCGGAAAGGGTAAAAAAGGCTGGTCTTTAGATGTAGCGGAGTTTGTTAAGCCTTCAATATATGCAGAGGATGAAAAGACAGGATACCAGATCTATATAGGCACAGGTGGAGAGATGGAAGAGGGGGCCCAGGATCTTGAACAGAGACATTATGATCCGGATGAAGAAAATATCCTTTCTTTTGAGAATAAGTATGAACCTGAAGGCGTAGATACTACCTCAAGAGTTGGACACTTTACTCCTAAATGGATGTTCAGGGTTATTGACAAAGACGGCAATAGTTTAAGGAAAGAGAGTATAGAAAAGATCAGAGCTGAGTATGCAGCACTTAAAAAGCCTAAGAAGAAATACATCTTCACCACTCAGAATCCTATCTATGCCTCAGAAGCTTTCCTTATCTCAAGCGGTGGTTTCTTCGGAGAGGCTAAGGTACAAATGCTCAATGAGAGAAAAGCATGGCTGAATAATCATAAAGGTGCTACAGGAGAACGCAAAATAAGTATAGACTGGATAGACCCTAAAAAACCATGGGCCGGTGTTACATGGAAAGATGATCCGGATGGATTTGCCACTATCTATGAACTTCCGGAACTTGATGAGGATGGTAATGTTTATAAGAATCTTTATGGTGCTGCTACTGACTCCTATGATCAGGATGAGGCTCACACCTCAACATCAATGGGTAGCTGCCAGATAAAGAAAGGTTTTCTCGATGCCAATCATACTTACAACAAACACGTTGCCCGGATTACTGAGAGGCCAGGAACAGCTGAAGGCGGTAAAGAGAAATTCTATGAGCATACTGCAATGTTGTGTGTTATGTATAATGCGATAAACCTTATAGAGTTTTCAAAGATACTGGTGATCGACTGGTACATACAGCATGGCCTGGGTTATATGCTGAAAGAAAGGCCGGAGTTTGTTACTGCAGCTATGATTAAAAAGAGCAAGGCTTCTAACAAATATGGCATCGATCCTTCAACTAAAATACATTGGTTAACTTTGCTTTCTGAAAGTCTTACTTATGAGAACATTCAAAAGATGGATGATGTAGAGCTGATAACGGCTCTTGCAAAGTACAGATATGATCCTTCAGGTAAGAAGTATAATTGTGATATAACAATTACTGCAGCACTACTTGAAGTTTTACAAAAAGATGAGGAGCATATAAAAGTAATCAGACATAAGAAAGAGAATACTGAACGGCCTTACAGGGCTTATAAATTTGTAAATGGTACATTCCAAACGATATAAGATATGGCTAAGCTAAGGAATAAAAAAATCACTAAATCCTGGAGAAAGGATCGGGCCTTTGAGATAAGAGACATGGCTATGGCCTCCTCTAATCAAAGACAACGGGATATTGATTGTTGGAATATGTATAACGAATACCAGGATGATACGGAGTTTGAATATCTGACTAAAGTAGGAGACTTCGATCTGCCGGCCAGGGTTCGTAATGTGGGTAAGCAGAGACCTAAGATCAACTTGCTTTCCAGCCAGCAGACCCGCAGGCCTTTTGTTTTTGATGTTACTACTGTAGATAAGGCCTCTTTGGAACGTAAGTATTCAAAACAGATACACAATAATTTAGATATTATTGATGAAAAGCTCAAAATGAGGCACTTTATCCTTTCTACAAAGTTTGTAGAGCTTGAGCAGCAACAACGCCAGGTGTCTGAGTTTTTACAAAAACAAGCACAGTCTGAAGAAGAGGCACAGCGTCAGGAACAGTTACGTCAGATGATGCCACAGCTAAACAATCAGATAGAGTTTATGAAGTCTACTATCGAAGAAGAACAGTATTTTACCGATAAAGAACTTCGTAAGATTAAGTCTTTAAAAGGTGCAAGTAAAAAACAGGTAGAGGAGATCCTTGCTCAAAAGAAAGTCGATGATCTGAGAAGGGAACTGAACATTTCCAGAAAGAGTACCCGTAGTTTTATCAACTGTTGTGTTACCGGAAAAGAGTTTTATTATGTAGATCATATTCCCGGAGAGAAAAATCCCCGTTTCGAGGCACTGGACACCCTCAAAGTATATTTCCCTGCTACAGATTCAGTAGAGTGGGTGCAGGAAGGCCCCTGGGTAATGACAGAAGAAGTTATGACCTATGACAATATTGTTAAGAGTTATGGAGATATGCTTTCTGATGATGAGCTTAAAGCACTTGAACAGCGTTACTGGCAGAATATAGATGATGGTGCTGACTTTGTAGCTACTCCGGATATGGGAGCCCTGCTTGCTGAGAATGTATATGCCGGAACAAAAGAAAATGCCAACGGTAATGGTATTAGGGTGTATAAGATCTGGTATAAGGTTGAAAGGAAAGTATTCCGGAAGATTTCTAAAAATAAACATGAGCCTGGTAAAGTATTTTCCCACTATATCCCGGAAGATAAAATTTTGATCGATTCTTCTGAGTATTTTTATGATAACGGTTATTACTTTAACAAGAAAGATGAAACAGAATATTATCCGAAAGAAAGAGTAGAGACCTTTAGTAAGAAAAAAGGAGATAAGGTTGAGACCTATTACATTGATGATCGCTATAAAGCTGTTATTATTGATTATGATATATTCCTTGATTATGGTAAAGATGTGATACAGCCAAGAACTCAGGATAACTGGAGAGATGTTTTACTGCCGGTAGTAGGATATACTTACAATAGCATTACCCACAGGCCGTATAGTCTTATCTGGAGTACGAAAGACCTTCAGAAGCTATATAAGATCGTAAGTTATCACAGAGAGCTGATGCTGGCTGTCTCCGGAACCCGTGGAAACATTATGGATATGTCTCAAAAGCCTCCTGATCTGTCAAGAGATGAGTGGGAGTATCAGATGAAAATGGGCCGTTGGTACATTTCCAGTACTGATGAAGATGGCCGGCGTAGAGATACCTCTTTTAATCAGTTTCCCGGATATGATCATACCATTAGCCAGGCTATTCAATTTCTGGACAATATCCTGGTAAGCATAGATAATGAGATCGGTGAAACCATGGGCATTTCCAGACCACGTTTGGGCCAGCAGGTATCTACTGATAAAGTAGGAACCAATCAGCAGTCTCAACAAATGTCTGAGCTTATTACAGAGATCCTTTATTACGACCATGATACTATAGAGGCCCGGGCACTTACCCAGCTTATCAATTTGAAGATAAAATACGGAATGTCTGAAGATGAACATTTCGAAGTATTTGATGCCAACCTTAACCGTGATCTTGTTAAGATACCTAAAGGTAAATTGCTTAATGCAGATTTTGAGGTACTGGTAAGTGATAATAACAAACAGCTAAGGACAATGGAAGAGTTGAAGCAGTTTGCTATTCGTCAGAATGAAAAGGGGCAGTTACCGTTTTTGGATCTTCTTACAATGTGGACTTCAGAATCCCTGGCAGAGATGCAGGTTAAGCTGGAGTACTTTACAGAGGAGTCTCAGAAACTTGCTGCTAAAATGGCACAGCAGGAACAGCACAATCAAAAAGAGCTGCAGCGTGAGAAGATAGAGCTGGATAATCAGTATAAGAAATTCTTTGAAGAACAGAGAGCACAGATAGAAAAGTATAAAGCTGATTTAGATGATGCTCAGGCTAAACGTTCAGAGGATCTTGAGAGACAGAACCAGGCATTGAAGAAATACGAAATCGATGTTGATAAGAACCTTCGTCTTATGGAAATTGCTACGGAAGATAAAACCGAAAGCAATATGCTTAAGAACCAGGATAAGCACCAGACCATTCAGGAAAAACTACGTGCTATAGAATTACAGATGCAGCAGGTAATGAATTTTGCACAGCTTCAGGTGCAAAAGGACACAGATGATAAAAAGCATACAGAGGCTATGGAGAAGATAAAAGTGGAAGATAAGAAGGCACAGACAATGGGCCGAAAAGAACACTTAGTTGATAATTAAAAATTGACATGACTATATTTATATTATAATTTTACATAATTATTAATCTAAAACAATGAACAATGGTACCAGATGATGTAAATGCAACAGAAGAAACTCAGGAGACTGCAGCGGTGGATCATAATTCTTTAGTAGAGCCGGAAACGGCAGAAACTATAGAGACCGTGGAAACAGTAGAAACACAAGAAACTACTGAAACACAAACGCAAGAGACTACCGAAACACAGCAGACTACAGAGACACAGGAAACAGTAACGGTTAATCCTATATGGGATTCTATTTCTAAGAAGTATGGCACAGAAGAAACTCCTTTTGTTATTCCGGAAGCTATAACAAGCGGTAATATTCCGGAAGGCAGAACAGAGGCAGATCTTATCATTGAAGCTATCGAAAACAATGTAAGACCTCCCCAGGCAGAGATTCTAAATGATCCTTTCATTCAGAATTATGTTACTGCCAGCCAGGGAGAAGATTTTAACAGGAGTGAATGGTTGATTCAACAGAGCCAGGAAATTTCTGTTCTTGGTTTACCCTCAGATAAGTTTCTGGAATTTTATCTCAGGGAGACTAACGGCCAGACTGAAGAAAACCCTAACGGATATACAGAGGAAGATATTTCAGAGTATATTTCCAGTAAAAACCGTATAGAGCTGGATAGAGAGGCCAACGCCATGAAGGAAGATTGGCAGAAGCAACTCGATGCCAAAGGTGCAAAGCAAAGAGAGGCTGCACAGCAGGCAGAAATACAGAGGTTCCAGCAATCAGAACAGGATAATCAGCAGCTTATAGCTGATCATATAAAAACTATAGCTAATGAGAAATCTTTTATGGGCTTAGAGTTTAGCGAAGCAGATAGGGCTCAATTCATAAAAGATCTTCCGGCAATGTTTACAAGAGATCCCAAAACACGGATGAATAAGTTCGAAGAATTAATATTCAATGATGAGTTTATATTAAAGCTCGCACCGCTGGTTTGGCTCGGAGAAAAACAAATGCGTGGGAAGATCAGTGATATGAAGGAATCCATAAAGAAGGATATTAGCACAAAGTTAGGCGTAACTCCAAAGGAACAGGCAGGGCCACCAGCGGCACCGAAAGCGGTAGACCGTTCAAGGTTGGTTTAATATGGAGTAAACATTTTTTATTCTCACTTAAATTAAAAAGATATGAGATATTTACCGGGGCAGCCGAGAGATATTGCAAATGAGTCTATATCCTCTCACAGTCTAATGGACGCTGCCGTAGCAAACGCTGATATTCTCCCTACAGTTTTTGAGTTGTGGAAAGAGGAAGAATCTCCTCTTACGTCGCTTCTTAATGTGAAAGGGATGAAGACTACCGGGCTTTTCGATGGCATGGTAAATAAAAACTACCGTGTAGTAAAGTCGAATCATGTCCAGTACGCTATTAAGAGTTCAGATAAACGCAAACTGCGTATAAGAAGTAACCCTGATGTGGGTGCTACTTTTTATTCTCCTACCTACCCGACACAGCCTGGTTTTAACCAGACACCCTTTTACATCTTTTGTGATAGTAACTGGGCGGGCCCAAAAGAGATCCTTGAACTTAACGACAACGACACACAGCTTTATATTTATGACGATAATCCTCCTGTAGAATTCGGTGATGCGTGGAGATATGAAGTAAAGCTGATTACCACCGTAAAAGAAGACTTCGTAGATGTTTCACTGCTTGCTGAAGGCAATGAGATCGGAGTCGTATCAACAATGGATATCCATGACTTCTCCGAAACAGGTGTTGAGAAATATACCTTCGATGGTTGGGGCCACGCTTACATGACTCTTCAAAGGCTGAAATATTCCTGGTCAGGTACAGCTGCCGCTATGAAAGAAGATAAATTATGGACTATCCATAATGGCCAGCAGACTTTCCTTACCCATGCTCAGAATGAAATGATGAAACGTGCAGCACAGTATCACGAATACTGGATGATTTGGGGTAAAGGTACGGTCAGTATGGATGGTGAAGTGTTGATGAAGGATAAGAAAAACCGTGAGGTTATGGCCGGTCAGGGTGTTATACACCAGAATGACGGTGCATATGAATATCCTTATAACAAATGGACAATGAAGTTCATTGAATCGCTTATGGAAGATGCTGATATCAGAGCCGGTATGGATGGTCTACAGGAAATTGTATTCCTGGGTGGCCGTAAAGCTGTTTCTGGTTTCTCACAGGCATTACGTGATGCTGGGTTTGTTACTCAGAATAACAACGTAGTAGGCGATGGTGCTTCAAAGGGTGTTATCAACACCTATAGCTACTATGAGGTTGACGGTGTAAGGATCATACCTAAAAGGTACCGTTGGCTTGATAGCCAGGAAAGAGCTTCTATGTATCTTGATGATGGTACACGAAAAGGATCTTGGGATGGTATTTTTGTTCCTCTGGGCAATACTCAGGGTGGCGATAAAGGTGTAGAGCTTGTACAGCTCAGGCCTCCTAAGACCGGTACAGTAAGTGGTATTGATAAAGGTGGTGAAATGGCTACCTCAGTTGATGGTTCACATAAGCATGTACTTTTCCAGACCGGTATCATTTCCAGGAATAAGATCCAGAAAATCTTCCGCCCTGTTCAGAGCGATTCAGTGTACCTTACACTTGAAGACCAGGGATCACAGTAGTATTAACTATTTAATTTATGACAATGAAAAGCACAGGAATAACTAAAAAAGTTGTACGGGTCATATCAGTTGACCCCAGGTACAGGAAATCTCCTTATCCGGCTGTTGCCGTTCTTGATGAAAGAGCCAATACTTACATCACGGGCCAGCACATTAATCCGGAAGACCCAAGCACTATTGGCAACCTGACTATTAAGGAAATGATTGGCGAAGTAGACCTGAGTGAAGATAAGAAGAAGAAATTTCCTTATATTATTAACCCTGAAAATCCCGTTCCGATTATTCATTTAAAAAGACTTAACCTCAGCAGATATGAAGATGGAAGTTATGTAGCTCCGAAGGATAAAGCTCTATATGACTTCTATCAACTGCAGAGGAGAGTTGTTGCACCCTCTAAAGACAAAGTTAAAAAGGGTACACATTATTTTTATATTGAAGATAAGGAACAGGAAGCAAGGCAATATGTAACCAAAAAAGATACAATCTTCAAAGCTCAGAAACTGGTTAGGGAACAGACAGCAGCACGATCTCTGGTCGATGTGGCTCTTTTCCTAAACTATAGTGTCCCGGGCTTTAATGTAAACGTTGATGTTTTAACAAAGCTGCAGTTAGAGGAGAAGATCCTTGTGGCTTGTGAAAAGCACCCGTATGATGTTATTAAGAGTTATAGCAAAGATTCTAAACAGATTCTTTATATACTCAAGTTGGAAACTAATAAGATCATTCAGCGTAAAGAGGGTAACTTTTTTGATGGTGGCAGGTTCTTAGGTGCTACGGTAGAAGAAGTCATTCGCTTTATGGATAGAAAGGAAAACGAAACCTTTGTAACCAAGTGGGCTAAACAGTACCACGATAAAGTAAAGACCCTTCCCGATGATATTCCGGAAACCAGTGTTGAAGGTGTTGATGAAGAAAAGGCTAAGGAGAAAGCTATTTTAGAGAACCAGGTTAAAGTGCGTAATGCAAAAAGAGGACAGCTGAAATCGAGGATGTCAAGAACTAAAGATGATGATAAGCTAATTGCTATAGCTATTGAAAATGGTGTAACAGAAGCTCATGCCCAGAAACTCTTTGAGGGAGCTGGCCGTGATCTTCTTATTGATTTTACAGTTAATCTTATATAGCCATGTTATTAACGACTCAAGAGCTTTATTATGCCTTTTTGGATGGTATCCGTAACTATAAAACAGATACAGTGCCTCCGGATAGGTTTAATCGATTGATCAATGATGCTCAGGATATATGGATAAGAGAGAACATTCCTTTCACCGATCTTACTCAAGAAAACATAGATAAACTGGAAGCGATCCACGTTATAACAGATGGAGTATGTGTGCATGAAGGAATAACTTTATATCCTATCACACCTGAGAGTGCCGGCAATCCGAGCGTGTTCACACTGCCTTTGGATCCTGATGCCGACATTCCGAATGATCAGGAGACTACACAGAACTATCCAAGGTATATAAGAGCTTTGGGAGTTTCGTTTAAAATTAACTACGGAGATGATGATAATTGTGAGCAATCGGGTATTAGTGATTGGCTGGAACTGGATTTAATCCGTTCTGATGCCAGAACTGCCGAAGAACACAATCATTATAAGAAAGCTACTAACAGAAGAATTAAGTACGATATCAAAGGTGGCCTTATTTATTTATATACCGGTGGTGCCACTGGGCACAGTTTCCGGTTAGAATATCTGAGGTATCCCCGCAAAATATGGTATGATGATGATGAATTTGTAGCGGGCAGAGACCATGGTACTTTTACTCCTGCAGTAGATGTTGATCCGTATGTTAATGGCTATGGAAGTATTAATTGTGAGATACACCCACTATATCGCAGAGATATAGTAGCTATCGCAGTGCGTACTTATCTTGAAGGTTCTGGCGATCCCAGGTATCAGTCCTATCTTGCAGAACAATCTTTAAGACAGAATAACCAAACAGTTAAATAAAATAAATTATAAATCATGGGAAATTTATCAAAACCTATCCCGAAGCTGCTCTTTAATACATTAGCGGCTTCAGACTTTGGCATATCTCAGGATATGTTAATCGCTTTGCAAGGCAGCTATTTCAGACCAGGCTTTAAGTTTCATGCTCTTGGTGTAGGCCTTGAAATGGAGTGTTACATGACTGGGTGTATTACCAGAGAGAAGATTGAGCCGGATGATGGTTCAATCAAATGCCAACTGCTTACTATTAACGATCTTTGCCCTTGCGAGGATTGTAACTACGAATACGGAATTACCATTGAGGGTACCGTGAGAGATCCCGGTGTGCTTAATGATAACTACTACCCTACCAATCGTTTTTATGGTAGTGTCCTTGATAATGTTCAGGAATGCAGCGATGGAACGATGAGTGAAGAAGATGTACTTCTGATGGAGGATACAATCCTGAAACAGATCTTTGATGATGAGGATGCGATTGTGGAGGCCGGAAGAATGTACCTGATCAGTGATGATGATGCTACAGATGAGAGTACGCTTGTTATTAACAGTAACGGAAACACTATTACCATTACAGTAGCAGGCGATCACAGTACCCCGGCTGTTACCGGAATCAGTGATTTTGTTACTGCTATCAATGTTCAGCTTGCCGGCGAGATCACTGCTTTTCCTGGTGCTACTGATACAGAGTTTTATCTTATTTCTCCTGTAGGGGGAGCTAACTTCACGGTTGAAGCTGGCACCGATACAAGTATAACCTGGAGAAAGATTGCTATCAGGCAGAAAGATGTGAACGTTCAGTTCCACGTTAAGTATGATAATTCATTTGTAGCTGGTATTGAAGGATGCTACGGATTTATGCTTGATTGTACTGATGATTCAGTAGCAGATGTGGATATTTACTTCCAGGATGGATCTGGAGATAGTTTTTCTGAAGCAGATATTGACGACCTTGTAGATTCTATCAATGATGCAGATATCGGTCTTCGTGCTGTTAATGTTGACGGATACCATGTCTGGGTAACAGGTGTGCAGGAATTCGATGATCTTTCTATCAGGGTAACATTCCCTGCAGGCTCAAGTATTTTACTGGTAGGGCTTGTGCAAGATCCATTTGGAAGATTCCCGTATCTTACGTCTGATGATGTATTCAGGGTGTTTATGCACGTTCCTCAGAATGGTATGCTTTCCAATATGACTTACAGAAGGAATGAACCTATTGACGGTGAAAGATACGTCAAGTATATCCTTACTTCAACCTGTGATCACGTTGATTCGCTTAGTGAGGGTGCGAGCCACCTGAACCTGTTCAGAGGAAGTATTGAAATTTATATCCTTGAGAGCCTGGTCGATGACCTTCTCTGGGATTCTAATGACTGGATGGATTCAGATCCGGCTATACCGGATTCATCTTTTGATGATCTGATAGAAGCGTTCTGTCCGGTAATTGGCCCGTAATCGAAACTAACAAGATTGAGAGGCAGCCTTCGGGCTGTCTTCTCTTTCTTTTAATAACACACCAATGGCAAATCCTAAATACAAAATAAGAGATAACATCATTCTTCAGCTTGAGGGTCTAAAGCTAACAGATGATAGCTTACTTGATCCTGAGTTTATAGAAGATCAGATGGATATTATGCGTGCCTCTCTGATAAGAGAAGATTTCGATAATAAGAAAATGTCCGATGAATACTATCAGATTGTGGATTGCCTGGAAGTACAGTGTGAATCTGCTTCTGAGTGTACCATTGACGGTATTACTATTGAGTCTAATGAGAAGTTTTATTATGTTAATCTGCCTACTCTTGTAACAAAGATAGAATGGAAGAACATAAAATATCTGGGTACTGATAAGTTCGGCACAAGAAATAACTTTGTACGCAAAACCTTATCCGGATATATAGCTTCTGCAGGAAACAGGTACACGGGCCATAATCCTCTATATACTGTTGTCGGAGAACAGGCTGTTTTAAAGAACCTGCCCTCACTATCTCCAAAGTTTCTTACAATGGTAGCGATCTTAAATGATCCGCTTACAGCTTGTAATTATGATGCTGAAGATGATTATCCTGTACCCTCAGTAAACAAGTTACAGTTATTGGTATTAAAGCAGGTGTTATCTGCATACGGCCTGACCAGGGATCATATTAATGATGCCCTGAGAGAACCGATGATGACACTGGGAGAAAATGTAAGAACCAGTAAACAATAGGAAATGGCATTAAATGTAAAGGAGAAAGCCGAAGGTCTTAGGCAGATAATAGCAGGCTGGAGAAATTACATATTTGAAAACCCAAATGTTGAAAAAGAGGCCCACAGAAGAATTAAGATATGCTCGGATTGTTTCTACTGCGATAGAATTACAGTTACCAGGCGTATCCCTGTTCTGAAAAAGGTCTCTTACATAGGCTGCACTAAATGTAAGTGTCCTATAGAAACAAAAACAAGGAGTTATAAATCAGCATGTCCGATGGGGAAGTGGTAATAGGAAGAATCGTAATGTATGAATCGATCAGGATGAAAGGTAGTGAAGATAACTACCAGTGGTTCCTGGTTAACAGACAGTACGATTATACGGATACTCAGATGATTGTTAATCAGTGTGAGGATTGTGCCGTAACATACCAGAAACAGCAAATGATCCATTATAAGGTTTATGTGGATGATGAGTATTTCTGGATACCTGATTACGCCTGTGTCGTTTATAATCCGGAGATACCTGAAGAATGGCAGAACAAAGACAAGTATGCCAGGGAGAAGTATGAGGATAAGACTCCGGACATGATACAGACCTCAAGAGATGTATTCGGTCAGCCGATAGATAACACCTACAAGATTGATATTAACGACAGACGTTATAAACAGGCCATACAGAAGATTAAAGAGCAGAACAGAATAATGAAAAGATCGAAAGGATATGGAAAACAGCCAGGGCAACCGGAAGTTTAAGCCACACCTTCAAGAATATGATCAGGTAGATATATATGATTTGTTAAATGATGAAAGTTCTTTGTATAAGGTAAACCGCAACTTTGGATCCTGGGAGGAGCTGATCGGGAATCTGGTAGAAGGTAAGACCAAGCATTATAAGAGAAGCAGAAAATCACTAAGGCAGAAAGTAGTTACAGAGGTAGTATATGCTTTTCTTGATAGAATGATGAAAGATGTTATATACCACAATGAGACTTTTGTGTTTCCATATAACAGCTTTGCCAAACTTACCATAGGGATTAATTACGATTTTGATAGTCCTAACTACCGGTTTAATATAATGACTGAAGGACTAAACTTTGCTCCCCGGATACTTCTTTCGAACTACTCTTATAAGAAGATAGGAAAGATGTACTATACACGGTTTACCCGAAGATGGAGAAAGCGTCTTTACATCGAGATTGATAACGGCCACCGTTATGCACCTCAGAAAAAGATAAAATATGAATTACGACAACTCTAAATACACTGATCACTTAAATATACTTGCAAGGTTAACCAGGTATATAAAGCAAAAAGAATTTCACCCTGATGATGTAATGGAATGGTGTCAGGAGGTGGAAACAGATTATCTGGGAGATGTGGACAATATGTTTTTATTCCTGCAAGTTCCTTTGGTTGTAACCAACTATGCAGCTAAACTTCCTTGTAATGTTCACCGGGTAATAGATATCTACACCGATCCTAACGATAATGGATCTA